>Ga0129308_1000711_pt1 | contig 44651 bp, 47 predicted proteins | sample L827metagenome_FD_94440 | JGI IMG/M metagenome (GOLD analysis project Ga0129308, IMG submission 94440) | Ring-tailed lemur group fecal microbial communities from Wisconsin, USA - L827 metagenome | ecosystem: Host-associated > Mammals > Digestive system > Large intestine > Fecal | place: USA... | reverse complement strand
CGGTTTTAATATATACATAAATACAACAAAAACTCATTTTTTGTCTGAACATATGCTTACATTTGCTGTTATAATATCAATATACTATCTTAAAGCATGTTTTTCAAATTTTTTGTTTAATATATTGAGAATAAATCAACTTAAGAGTATAATATTTTTCCAAATGTAAAATAGATGTAAAGGAAAGGTGCAAAAAAATGGATTTTGCAGAGAAAAAAGGCTATCTTTTCAGCAATAAGCAGCTTTTAAGGCTTATTATACCCCTTGTTCTCGAACAGCTTCTTACCCTTTTGGTGGGCATGGCAGACACAATAATGGTTTCCTCCGTAGGCGAAAGCGCCGTTTCGGGGGTTTCTCTTATAGATACGGTAAACGTGCTTATTATAAACATATTTATAGCCCTTGCCACAGGCGGCGCCGTAGTGGCAGGTCAGTACATAGGCAGCGGAAAACCTCAGCAGGCATGCAAATCTGCCGACCAGCTTGTGGTTTTTCTTGCGGTAGTATCGCTTTTTGTAACGGCAGTTATGTATCTGGCGCACGGCTTTATACTTAACACTGTTTTCGGCACAATAACCCCCGAGGTAAAAAGAGATGCCTTTGTGTATCTTATGATAGTTTCCTCATCAATACCCTTTATAGCCGTTTACAATGCCGGTGCGGCGCTTTTCAGGGCAATGGGAAATTCAGCCGTTTCAATGAAGGTTTCAGTTATAATGAACGCCATAAACGTATGCGGAAACGCACTGCTTATTTACGGCTTTCACTGCGGAGTTGAGGGCGTTGCCATACCAACCGTTGTTTCAAGAACGGCGGCGGCTGTTATGATGATAGTGCTTTTAAGAAACGAAAATTTTCCGCTTCACCTCAGCAAGCCCTTCAGATACAAATTTAACGGCAGCATGATTAAAAAAATGCTTTACATAGGCGTGCCGAACAGCGTTGAAAACAGCATGTTTCAGCTTGGAAAAATACTGGTACTGAGCCTTGTTTCCACCTTCGGCACAGCGTCAATAGCGGCTAACGCCGTAGGCAACAACATAGCCTGCATACAGTGCATACCCGGCCTTGCCATGAGCTATGCCCTTTCGGCTGTTATAAGCCAGTGCGTAGGCGCAAACGACTATGTTCAGGCAAGATATTACATAAAAAAGCTTGTTTTTATATGCTATGTACTTATGATAATTTTAAATGCCGCCATGTTTCCGTTTCTTGACCAAATTACGGGGCTTTACGAGCTTTCGGCAGAAACCGCCGCTTTGGCAAAGCAGATACTTATACTGCACGGCATAAACTGCTGCCTTACATGGTCGCCGTCATTTAACATACCAAACGCCCTGCGTGCCTGCGCCGATGTTAAGTTTACACTTATAGTTTCGGCAACAAGCATGTGGCTTGTGCGCATAGGCTTAAGCTTTGTTTTTGGAAAATACATGGGCATGGGTCTTTTCGGCGTATGGCTTGCCATGATTCTGGACTGGGCGGTAAGATTTGTAATATATATTGCCCGTGTATGCGGACACAAATGGGAAAGAAAAAGCCTTGTTGGGTGAAAACTTAAACCCGTGGACTCTGTCCACACCTGCCGCCCTTTGAAAAGGGTGGACGGAAACCTTAATATAAAAGCTGTTTTTATTGTGTCATTCTGAGCAAAGTGCAACGGAGCGAAGAATCTCTTTCATAACTCCTTAGATTCTTCGGGCTTTGCCCTCAGAATGACAATTGGGCTTTTGGCTAAAGTTTGGCACAAGCCTTTTCAAAGGCTTGTGGGGTGTTGGGGCAACGCCCCAAGGTCCTTTAGATTCTTCTGTCGCTTTTCGCTCCTGAATGACAAATATCGTTATGAATATAATCCCCAATAAAACGAAGTTTTATTGGGTAAAGGTTTGGATTGAACCTTTTTAAAGGTTCACGGGTGTGGGCAGAGCCCACAAAAGTTTTTTACTAAAGTTTCGCACAAGCCTTTTCAAAGGCTTGTGGGGTGTTGGGGCAACGCCCCAAGGTCTTAAACAAGCGAGTGGGGTATTGGGGCAACGCCCCAAGGTCTTAATAAAATAAATAAAAGCAAAAGGCGTGACCGCTAAAGTCACGCCTTTTATATGTTGCTGCTTTTGCAAATAACGCCCACACAGCATGGAATTTTTCATTTAATTTTTTACATAAGCTTCTTTCTTGCAGGCGCTAAAGGCATTTCCCATCCCTCGTGGTCTGTATGAAGAAGATCATGGCTTTTATGCGAAAGCGGCTTATCAAGAAAATCCTCGTAAAGATTAAGTATCTCAGGGTTTTCGTGGCTAAGCCTTATATCGCTTGTTTTATCAAGGAAATAAAGCACGTCGGCTCTTTCCGCCGCCATTTCGTACCCGTCCTTTATAGGCTGACCGCCGCCGCCTGCACAGCCGCCGGGACATGCCATTACCTCAACAAAATCGTATGTTACCTTGCCCTTTCTTATGGCCTTTATAAGCTTGCGGGCATTTCCAAGGCCTGTGGCAACGGCAATTTTAAGTGTTGTTCCCTTAATGTCAAACTCTGCCTCTCTCCAGCCGTCCATACCTCTTACAGCCTTAAAAGCATCTGCGTCAGGGTTTTCGCCTGTTGCAAGGAAATATGCGCTTCTCAGCGCCGCCTCCATAACGCCGCCTGTTGCGCCGAATATAACAGCTGCACCTGTTGCTCTGCCAAGAGGATCGTCAAATTCCTGCTCCTTTAATGACGATGGGTCTATATGCTCGGCTCTTATCATACGTGCAAACTCTCTTGTGGTAAGCACAAGGTCAACATCTCTGCCTGTTCCCGCATCATTCATTGTAGGCAGGGCTGCCTCTCTCTTTTTGGCAACACACGGCATAATTGAAACAAGGAATACGTCCTTAGGGTCAAGACCAAGCTTCTTTGCATAGTAAGCCTTAAAAATTGCGCCGAACATCTGCTGTGGGCTTTTTGCGCTTGAAAGGCACTTAACCATGTCAGGATACTGGCTCTTCATAAATCTTACCCAGCCAGGACAGCAGGAGGTGAACATAGGATATGTGCAGCCGTTGTTTCCTCTTTTAAGTCTTTCCAGCAGCTCACTGCCCTCCTCCATAATTGTAAGGTCGGCAGAAAAGTCTGTATCAAAAACATAGTCTACACCCATGTGCTTAAGGGCTGCAACTATTTTGCCCGTTGTCGCCTCTTCTCTTGAAAGGCCAATTTCCTCGCCCCAAGCGGCTCTTACGGCAGGGGCAACCTGAACAACAACCTTTTTGTTCTTGTCGCCCAGTGCGTCAAAAAATTCCTGAGTATGATCACGGCTTCTTAAGGCACCAACAGGACAGTGGGTAATGCACTGACCGCAAAGTGAGCAGTCTGCGTCCATAATTTTTCTGTTCTGGCTTACGTCAACTGTGGTTCTTGCACCGGTACCGTCTACGTCCCAAATATTAAGGCTCTGAACCTTATCGCAAATCTGTATGCATCTCATGCACTTAATGCACTTTGATGAATCTCTGATAAGCATACTTCTTGGGCTCCAGTTGCTTTTCTGTGTTTTAACGTCGTATGGTATTTCGTTTATGCAAAGGTCTGTTGAAATTTTCTGAAGTGTGCAGTTTCCGCTTCTTGTACACATTGCGCAGTTTGTTCTGTGCTGTGAAAGTATAAGCTCAACGTTTGTTTTTCTTGCTTCTCTTACCTTTGGGCTGTTGGTGTAAACCACCATTCCGTCTTTGGCATAATTGTTGCAGCTTGGCACAAGTATGTCTACGCCCTTAATTTCCACTATACAAATTCTGCATGCCGCTATTTCGTTTATATCCTTAAGGAAGCAGAGAGTAGGTATATTTATTCCCACAGAACGGGCAGCCTCCAGTATAGTTGTGTTTTCCTTTACCTCAACAGGTATATTGTCTATTGTAAGCTTTACCATTTTATCTCCCTTCCTCCCTTAAATATTCCGTAGCCGTAGTGGTCGCATCTGAGGCAGCGTGCCGATTCGTTAAGGGCCTCTTCCTCTGTAAGACCGCACTCTATAAGGTTAAAGTCGTTGTTTCTTTCTCCGGCGTTTCTTTCGGTTGTGTTTATTCTTCCGCAGGCAGGCTTAATACCTATTCTTGCGTCAGGAATTTCAACGTCAACCTCTATCTGGTGCTTAAAGCCAAGGTACTCGTCAATATTTGCCGCCGCAACCTTTCCTGCCGCAATGGCTCTTATAACCGTTGCCGGGCCTGTTACGCAGTCGCCGCCGGCAAATACGCCGTCCATGTTTGCAAGGTTGCTGCTTGAAAGAGCATCAATAACGCCTTTTTTGATAGGTATGCCAAATTCCTCAAATGGCTGAATTTCAACGCCCTGACCAATGGCAACAATAATAATGTCGCAAGGTATTCTAACCTCAGGCGTATCGGCGTCAAACGGCTTTGGTCTGCCCGCCTTGTCAACCTCGCCTATAATCTGCGGCTGAACCCAAAGAGCCGTTACGTTGTCATCGTCATCGCCGGCTATTCTTACAGGCTTCTGAAGGCACATAATTTCGCAGCCCTCGCTTATAGCGCCGTCAACCTCTTCCTGCATTGCAGTCATGTCTATTTTTCTTCTTCTGTAAACACAGGTTACGCTGGCTGCCCCAAGTCGCTTTGCGCTTCTTGTACAGTCCATGGCAACGTTGCCGCCGCCAACAACAACAACTCTCTTTTTGGTAAAGTCAGGCAGAGAGCCGTCGCCTATATTTCTAAGCATTTCAACAGCTGAAATAACGCCCTTTTTGTCCTCGCCCTCAATACCAATCTTTTTGTATGTGTGGGCGCCTATTGAAATATAAATACAGTCAAAATCCTCTTTAAGCTGAGGTATTGTAATATCCTCGCCAATCTGAACGCCTGTGTGGGCAACAACGCCTGTTGAAAGTATGCTTTCAATGTCATCGCGAAGCATTTCTCTCGGCAGACGGTAGCTTGGTATGCCGTAGCGCATCATGCCGCCCAGCTTCTGTCTTTTTTCAAATACCTCTACGTGATGACCCATAAGGGCAAGATAGTATGCCGCACTTAAACCGCCCGGGCCGCCGCCTATAATGGCAACCTTCTTTCCTGTGCTTGGGCCACACTCAGGAACGGGCACATGACCTGCGTTATCTACGGCAAAACGCTTGAGAGCATGAATATTTATGGCGTCATCAAGCATATTTCTTCTGCAGCGGCTTTCGCACGGATGCTCACAAACCATAGCGCAGGCTGTAGGGAAAGGATTGTCCTTTCTTATAAGCCTTATGGCATCGGCATATCTTCCCGCAGAAATAAGGCTTATGTAGCCCGGTATGTCAACCCCTGCAGGACAGAGTGAAACACAAGGCACAGGCTGATAAATATTGAAAAGACATCTGTTGTTTGTAACATGCTCAATATAGTCATCTCTAAAGCCAAGCACGCCCTTAAGCACCATTTCCGCCGCCTCAATGCCTATGGCACAGTCTGCGGAGTTTTTGATAACTCTTGCTGTTTTTTCAATAAGGTCTATCATTTCCATAGTGCCCTCGCCATCAAGCACCTTTTCAAGCAGCGTCGAAAGCTGACCTAAGCCAACACGGCACGGTACGCATTTTCCGCAGGTCTGCGCATGGCAAACTTTAAGAAAAGCGTTTGATATATCCACAGGACAGATACCCGGAGGGCTGGCAGTAATTCTGCGCTCCACATCTCTGTATAATTCTTCAACCACTGTCTGGGCTTCGTTAGGTGTTTTGATTCTAAGTCTGCTCATATACGAACCTCCGTTTCTTAAATAAAATATCTAAACGGCAACAGTTTTGCCGTCCTTAGTCTTATGCTATACATTAATTGCCTTTACCCGTCTTTGCGCCTTAAACAAACTATTTTAAAACAGAATAAACACGCTTTGCCGGTTAAAAGCTATTAAAATATATATTAGCAAAAATTGTGCCAAAAATAAACCTAAAAATTCATTGACTCATCTAATTGACACGGAATAAAAAAATATTTATTCTAAATATGTATACCTTTTTTGTATTTCAGGCTCAAAACGATGCCTCAAGGAGGCAGTAATATGGAAAATTTTTTTAACAATCTTTCTGATAAAACAAAAGTTCTTCTTTTAAAGGAAATTCTTCACAGCGAACTGATAGGCATAAACATAACCGATAAGGACGGAAATGTTCTGTTTCTTAACGACGCCCACACCAGAATGACGGGACACCCCAAATCACTTTACAAAGGAAGAAACATGAAGGATTTGGAGGCCGAGGGCTTTATATCCCAGTCGGGCTCTCTTAAGGTTATGCAGACAGGCCACAGCATAGTACTTCAGCAGACAACTGAAGGCGGCAAAAGCTTTGAGGTAAGAAGCATGCCCGTTTATGACGATAACGGCGAAATGGTTCTTATATTCAGCCTGCTTACAGACATTACCGAGCTTACGCAAACCAAGGAAAAAATTTCTGAAATAGAGGAATACAACCAGCTTTTAAAACAGGTGCTTGACAAGGAGGGCAGCCTTATTTACCAAAGCCACATTATGCAGCAGGTAGTTGAAAAGGCCAAAAAGGTTGCCGAGGCCGACGTTACCGTGCTTATAACTGGCCCTTCCGGTGTTGGCAAAGAGCATATAGCCAACATGATACACGAGCACAGCAAAAGAAGCCGCAAGCCTTTTGTAAAAATAAACTGCGCCGCAATACCCGAGCAGCTGCTGGAAAGCGAGCTTTTCGGCTATGAGCCTGGTGCCTTTACAGGCGGCAGTCCAAAGGGCAAAAAGGGTCTTTTTGAGGTAGCTCAGGGCGGCTCACTTCTGCTTGACGAAATCGGCGAGCTTCCTATGATACTCCAGTCCAAGCTTCTGCGTGTTCTTCAGGAAAGAGAAATGCGCCGTTTGGGCGGAAGCAAGCCTATTAAGGTGGATTTTCGTCTTATTACGGCAACAAACGTAAATCTTCAGGAAAAAATAGCTCAAAAGGAATTCAGAGAGGACCTTTATTATCGCCTTAACGTAATAGAAATTAAGGTTCCGCCTCTTGAAAGCCGAAGAGAGGATATTCCTCTGCTTGCCGACCATTTTATAAGAATGTTCAACGCAAAATACAATCTGCGCAAGTCCCTTGACATAGATTCCATAAAATATCTGTGCCAGTGCAGCTGGCCGGGCAACGTGCGTGAGCTTAGAAACGTAATAGAAAGGCTTATAATACAAAGCACCGATGATGTTATAACAGCCAAGGAAACCTATGAAGCCATGGGAATACTTAAAACCTCAGGTGCAGAGCCTCTTTCGGGCATTTCCGAAATATCGCCTGACGCATCGCTGAAGGAAATGATGGAAAGCTACGAAAAAAGACTTCTTCAGGAATACATAAAAATATATAAAAACGGCACCGAGCTTGCCAAAAGGCTTAAAACAGACCAATCCACCATGTCGCGCAAGCTGGCAAAATATCATATATCCTACTAATAAAAGCTTATGCGTATCTGCATTTTGCATGCATTTATGCATAAGCTTATTTTCCCTCAATTTTAAGGCTTTTTCAAATTTTTATATGTATTTTTAATGCATTTTTGCATATATTGCCAACAAAACCGCTTGTTTTTAAACTATGTTAAATTAAAAATTATTAAATAAAAATACTTCGGCGGCGCACTTTAAAAACACCGAATACGCCAAAAATGTTTAAAATTTTTTATTTTTAAGCCCACAAATGAAAAATATTTTAACAAACTTTTCCATTTGTTAAATTACATTTCTAATTTTGATATATTTTTGTTTACCGTAATTTTTACACCCTTCAGGCCGAAATATATACCGGTATACCGATTAAAAACAGCCCGATACAGCCCTCATGCAAAAAAGCCTCCGCAAATTGCGATGGCTTTTAATATCTAAACGAGTACTGCACCTCATAATTATCAGAATAATTGTACTTCATATTGTAGTCGCAGCTTTCCGAGTATTTATAACCTCCATAAAGCTCATAGTCTCTGGAGTATTCATAACACCATCCCCAGAACATAAGAACGATAGTTATAATTACCATTACGCTCATAATTTTAGCAAAATACTTATCAAACAAAAACATTCCAAATGTTGCCCACAAAGACACTATATGCCACATAAGAGTAGCGCCTAATATACCCAAAATGTCTCCTATTCCTTGTATTCCCGAAAATACCCTGCTTGGCGGCCATGCACCTGCGCTTAAAATAAATGCCATTATGGACATAAAAAACTGAGATACCAAAAATATGCAGATTAATGCACAGCCTGCACTCTCTTCATATTTTGTTTTTTTTTGCCATAAAACCACCCCTTTATATTTACTATCCTTCTACATATTTCCGAATATAGTTATAAGACCCCACCAAATCGTTGACAAAAGACTAAACAGCGCAAAAAATTTTATTAAATTGCAGAAGGTTTTTGATAACCCATATTTCTGCCATTTCCAGCAAACATAACCTTCATAAATAAAAAGATATGTTACTGTTGCCATTGTTGCCAAATATACAACATCCGGCATAACATAAAAGCCTAATAACGGAGCATACAGTATATCAATTAGCTTAACAAGCTTCTCATCCATCAGCCTGTATACGTCAAGATAAACCCAATACAGCGCTTTATAAATTTCATATAAAAACAAAACAATATTGATTGCTTTTATTTTTTTAATATCCACAATGCACCGGCTCCTTTTATGGTTGGTAATTTGAATTATGGTAAATAAAATATGGTATCATGTCATTCCAAAAATGATATTCTTTTGCATCTCTTTTTTCTTTCTCGCTTTCTCCTGCTGTTGACGGCGAATAATTATATGTGCCCATATCTGTAGGCTCAGTTACTTCATCCAATAACCTATTGTCAGCAGAATATACAACTTCAAAATATCCGTCAAAGGATAAAAACTTTTTATTTGTTCTGAACAGCTTTGCTGTATTCTGATGCAACAAGGCTCCCATTAAGGACATCTGTTCCCATTTATACTTTTCAGAAATAATATACTCCTTCACTTCCAAGTATATATGCTTTTTGAAGAGATGACAACAAGCTTAATTTTTTTACTTCATCTGCCGAAACTGCCGCCTTCCGTATCATTTTTTCAATAAAAATCTGCTTCCTGCTTTAACCTGTGTCCCTTTTTATACGGTAAGATTCTTCGCTTCGCTCAGAATGACAACTTATGCTTTATTACACCGCAACGCCTGAAGAATCTGTATTTCGCTTATTTCCAAGCACACAAAAAAGCCACCGCAAATTGCGATGGCTTTTAATGCATAAATTAATCCTGTGAATATGGCATAAGTGATACGTGTCTTGCTCTCTTGATAGCTGTTGTTAAAGCTCTCTGATGCTTTGCACAGTTGCCTGTAATTCTTCTTGGAAGAATTTTGCCTCTTTCTGAAACGTATCTTCTAAGCTTGCTGACATCCTTGTAATCGATTGTTGTTACTTTATCTGCACAGCACTGGCATACACGTTTTTTTCTTCTGCCGCGTTTTTTCTGTATCATACTTAAAACCTCCTTTTAGATTTAAAATGGAAGGTCATCGTCCTCAATGCTTTCGTCTATCGGATAAAAACCCTCTGCCTGGCTTGGAGCCTTCTGCTGCTTTGGCGCTGAAAAATCACTTCCGCCTGCGGCGCTTCTTCCCTCAAAGGAAGCCTTGCTTTCGGCAAAATATGTTTCCTCAACCACAACATCTGTACTCCAGCGCTTGCTTCCGTCCTTATCGTCCCATGAACGCACCTGAAGTCTTCCGACAACGCTTACCATCTGTCCTTTTTTAAAGAACCTTTCAACAAATTCGCCCTGTTTGCCGAAGGCTACACAGCCGATAAAATCAGCGTCAGCTTCGCCCTCACGCTTAAAGCGGCGGTTTACAGCCAATGTAAATCTTGCTACGGCAAGAGGAGTTGCCCCCTGAGAATATCTAACCTCGGGATCTCTTGCCAAACGGCCCATCAGTATTACTTTATTCATGCAAATGCACCTCCGTTAAAGCTTATTTGCAAACGATGAGGTAACGAAGCACGTTTTCCATAATACGCATACGGCTTTCGATTTCTGCAGGAGCGCTTGTTTCTGCATCAAAAGTTACAAAGCTGAAGAAACCTTCGTTAACCTTCTGAATTTCATAAGCAAGTCTCTTTTTGCCCCAATCATCAATTTTCTCGATAGTGCCGCCGAATCTTGTGATGAGATCCTGTACTTTCTGCATTTCAGCTGCCTTTGCCTCTTCATCAAGGTCAGGTCTAAGTACTACTGCTAATTCGTATTTTTTCATTTAAAATACACCTCCTTTTGGACTTATGGCCCTTAAGCATGCTTAAGAGCAAGGATACTTACGAAACAGTATTGTATCATAAGCTTTCAATATTTTCAACATATTTTTTTGACGGAAAAGAGTTTTTTTGCGCTGTTTTATTTGGTAAAATAGAATATATTCATATAAAACCATATTCTCAAAAGGAGATGCTTCAAAATGAAGATTGCTGTTTTAGGCATTGGCGGAATAGGCGGCGTTTTAGGCGCTTTTTTGGCGTCAAAATTTGATGACGTTCATTTTATTGCCCGCGGAAAAACTCTTGAGGCAATACGCCAAAATGGAATTAAGCTTATAAGCGACTCAAGAGGAACAATTTTCGCCCGCCCCGCATCTGTTACCGACAAGCCCGAGGAAATAGGCACAGCCGACATAATTTTAATATGCACAAAAGGCTACGGCCTTGAAAACGCCGTAAAGCAGTGCATTCCCATTATAGACGAAAACACCGTTATACTTCCATTTTTAAACGGCATCAATATTTCAGACGATATAAAAAAATATACCCAAAAGGGCATTGCCGCCGACGGCGCAATTTATGTTTTTGCCAACATAGAACAGCCCGGCGTAATTCACCACAGCGGAACTATGCTGAAAACTGCCTTCGGAATTAAAAACGGCGAAAAAAACAAAAACCTTGAAGCCCTTGCCCAAATGCTTACTGAAAGCGGAATAGAAAGCACCTACGCAGAAGATATACTTGTCCCACTTTGGGAAAAATATATTATGATGTGCGGCAACAGCTGCATTTTCGCATATTTTAACTCTGCGGCAGGTGAAATTCAGCCTGACCCCGAAAAAATGAAATTTGTTTCCGCCGTATACGGCGAGCTTGCCGCCCTTGCACATTTAAGCGGCGCCGAGGTTTCACCTGACATAGCGGAAAAATATACCAAAACATTTCTCACTCTTCCAAAGGACACCATAACAAGCCTTTACCGTGACATAAAAAACGGCAGCCCTCAAACCGAGTTCGACTCCATAATAGGAAAGGCTTACAATTTAAGTATACAGCTTGGCGCAGACACACCGTGCATCAACGCCGTGTACCGCAAATACAGAGGTTAATGCAATGAAAATAATAGACGCACATATACATTTTCGCCCCGATTTTGAAAAATTCAGCGCCGTGGCTGAGAACTCGGGACACAAAAACACAGAAGAATACATTAAGGATTTTTTTGACAAAAACAATATAGTTCACGCCATAGTTATGGGCAACGGCGACCTTGCCCTTGAAAATCACATATACCCAAGCTTTATGAGCTACTGCGTGGGCCTTGACAGCAACTGCTTTTTTAACGACAAGCCCATTGAATATTATATTGACATGACAGAAAAGCATTTTCAGCAGAAAAACTGCGTTGGCTTAAAGCTTTACCCGGGCTACTGCCATTATTATGTGTATGACAAAATATATGAGCCGTTTTTTGCCCTTGCGGAAAAATATCAAAAGCCCGTTGCCGTACACACCGGCGCAACCTCAAGGGCAAACGCCTATCTTAAATACAGCCACCCGCTTACACTTGACGAGGCGGCGGTAAAATATCCCCATGTGCAGTTTGTTATGTGCCACTTCGGAAATCCGTTTTTGTCGGAGGCGGCGGCAGTTGCCGAAAAGAACCCCAATGTGGCAATAGACCTTTCGGGGATACTGGAGGGAAATTTTGATGTAAATTCATTTTTTGAGGAAAACAGAGTTTACGCCGACATGGTTAAGGCATGGCTTGCCTACACCGGCGCATGGGACAAAATGATGTACGGCACAGATTTTCCAATAGTGAACATGGGCAAATACATTGAATTTGTTAAGAGAATAGTTCCCGAAAAACACCACGAAAAGGTGTTTTATGAAAACGCCAAAAGAATATATAAATTAAATGTCTGAAACGCAAAAACTCCCCCGATACCAAGTACCGAGGGAGTTATTTTTATTTCAACTTCTGCACAAACACAGGTTTATATATCAGCTTACTGCCTCTTCTTACACTTTCCATAAGGGTTATGCTGTTTACATTAACATTTATGCTCTGCATGTCAATTTCCGCCTTAAGCTTATCGTAAGAGGTTTTAAGGGCAACCTCACGTCCTATGGTTATATGCGGAGTAAGACCCTGTCTTTCTTTGCCGAAGCCCTGACGCATAAGGTTTTTTTCAAGGTTGGCAAAAAGAATTTCAAGGGATTTGCTTTTTTCAACGCCTACCCAAACAATGCTTTTATCTCCCCTTGGGAAAAAGCCCAATGTATTGATATTAAGGTCAAAGCCTCTGAATCTTTCGCCTGTTTCCTCAACAGCCTCGGCAAGGCTTTCCATGCCGTACTCGTCAACCTCGCCTATAAAGCGCAGTGTAAGGTGAAAGTTTTCCTCAGGCGTAAAGTTTCCCTTACTGCTTCTGATAGCAACTTGCTTTTGCACCTGTGCAATTTGTTTTTTAACTTCTTTGCTGAAATCTATGGCAATAAACGCTCTCATTTTTTCTCCCGATTATTTTCCCAATGTTTCAAGTGCTGTGTTTACAACGTTTTCAACTGTAAAGCCGAAGTGCTTGAAAAGCTGACCTGCCGGTGCGCTTGCGCCGTAGCCGTTCATGCATATAAGCTTTCCGTCAAGACCAACATATTTGTGCCAGCCAAAATCTGACGCCGCCTCAACGGCAACTCTTGCACGCACATTCTTAGGAAGTACGCTTTCCTTATATTCCTCACTCTGCTCCTCAAATACTTCCCATGAAGGCATGCTGACAACTCTTGCCTTAACGCCTTTTTCAGCAAGCACGTCATAAGCCTTATAAATAAGCTCAACCTCAGAGCCTGTTGCCATAAGTATAACATCAGGTGTGCCTTCGCTGTCTTTAAGTATATACGCACCCTTAAGAGCGCCCTTTCCTGTTTCATTAAGCAGAGGAAGGTTCTGTCTTGAAAGCACCAAAGCCGTTGGGCTTGTTCTTCTTGTAAGGGCAAGATACCACGCCGCTGCTGTTTCATGGCTGTCGCATGGGCGTATTACTGTGTAGTTTGGCATGCTTCTAAGCGCCGCAAGATGCTCAACAGGCTGATGTGTAGGGCCATCCTCGCCTACGCCGATAGAGTCATGTGTAAATATGCTTACAACAGGAAGTCCCATAAGGGCGGAAAGTCTTAAGCCTGCCTTCATATAGTCGCTGAATACAAAGAAGCCTGCGATATATGGTCTTAAACCGCCGTGAAGTGCAAGTGAGTTTGCTATAACCGTCATGGCAAATTCTCTTATGCCAAAATGGATATTTGAGCCGCTTGGGTTTTCCTTTGAATAATATTCTCTGTCCTTCATTACAGATTTATTTGAAGGGCCAAGGTCTGCACTGCCGCCGAAAAGGTTAGGCACAAGCTTTGAAAGCTTCTGAAGCACCTTTTCAGATGATGCTCTTGTAGCGATATCGCCCTCGTATGTCCAGAAATCCTCGTTATTAAGAAGGTCAACAGGCAGCTCCTCGCTGTGCCATACTCTCCATTTTTCAGCCATTTCAGGGTATTTAGCGCAGTATTCATCAAACATCTTCTGCCAAGCCGCTTCTTTTTCAGCCGCTTCTGCTCTGAATTTTTCCATTTCAGCCTTAACCTCGTCAGGAACGAAGAATTCCTCCTCATACTCCCAGCCGAGGGCTTTTTTTGTAAGGGCTATTTCCTCAACGCCCAAAGGCTCGCCGTGTGCCGACGCCTTACCCTGCTTATTAGGTGCGCCGTAGCCTATTTTTGTTTTAATTTCTATTAAAGACGGCTTGCCTGTTTCAGCCTTTGCCTCTTCAATAGCCTTGCCGATAGCTTCCATATCGTTGCCGTCTTCTACATAAAGCGTCTGCCAGCCGTAGGCCTCAAAGCGTGCTCTTACGTTTTCTGTAAATGCAACGGCTGTATCACCCTCGATAGTGATATTGTTGCTGTCATAAAGCACTATAAGCTTGCCAAGGCCAAGAGTGCCTGCAAGAGAAGCCGCCTCAGAGCTTACGCCCTCCTGAAGACAGCCGTCGCCGCAAAGGGCATATGAATAGTGGTCTACCACGTTATATCCCGGTTTATTAAACTCTGCCGCAAGGTGGCTTTCGGCAAGTGCAAAGCCCACTGCGTTGGCTATACCCTGACCAAGAGGGCCTGTTGTTGTTTCAATGCCATTTGCCATGCCATACTCAGGGTGGCCAGGTGTTGCGCTTTCAAACTGGCGGAAGTTTTTAAGGTCGTCAATAGTTGTGCCGTAGCCGAAAACATTAAAAAGTGAATAGAGCATTGCAGAGCCATGGCCTGCTGAAAGAACAAATCTGTCTCTGTCTGCCCACTTGCTGTCAGCCGGGTTATGCTTCATATATTTTGCCCAAAGGGTATATGCCGCCGGAGCTGCGCCCAAAGGAAGACCCGGGTGTCCGCTTTTTGCTTTCTGAATTGCCTCTGCGCTTAAAAATCTGACTGTATTTACTGCCAACTGGTCAATATTCATTTCATAGCCTCCTAAGATTATAAATAAGAACCTTGGGACTTTGTCCCAAACCCTACCACCCTTTAAAAAGGGTGGACCTAAACCTTATCAGCACTAAACCAATGGTTTAGTGCTAAAATAAATTATTAAAGTTTGGGGCCGCACTTTTCAAAGGGCGGCGGGGTATGGGGCGGCGCCCCATGGTTTTAAAACGCTAAAGTTCTTCGCTTCCTTCTTTCAAGAAGGAAGCAGGAGTTTGAGGGCAGCGCCCTCAAGGTTTTTCTTTCTTGCAGGCTCCGCCACACCCGCAATTTATACTTTTAAGCACTGTCCTTGACAGCTTTCAGCTTATATGCTATGCTTTTTTATAAACCGTTTCAGCGGATTGTTTGGTCATATCCTCAAAGATATGACGCGGTCTTTGCATATGAAGCGGTTTTTCTTTTTTATTTATTTTTTTATTAAAGTTCTTCGCTTCCTTCTTTCAAGAAGGAAGCAGGAGTTTGAGGGTAGCGCCCTCAAGGTTTTTCTTTTTTCTGGGCAGCGCCCTCAAGGTCTTAAAATCACTTTACCAGACAGCCCTTTACAAATTCCTTTATGCCGTCCTTTTCAATTACCGTTTTGTGCAGTATCGGTCTGCTTTCAATGCCCTTTATAGGCGCCGGTATCGGTGTTCCCGAAATCTTCTCCAGCTCGTTCATAAGACTGAAGAAATCCTGCTGTGCATATTTTTCATCTATGGCGCAAAGCACATCCTTTGTAAACTTGTACGGGCTTGCCGTTGAAACAATAACCGCCGGTGTGCTGTCCCCTGTCTGCGCCTTGTATTTTTCATATGCGGCATACGCAACGGCAGTATGCGTGTCAAGCACATAGCCTGCGTTTTCGTACATGGCTTTTATCGCCTGTGCTGTTTCCTTTTCTGTTGCATACTCGCCCTTAATGTCGCCCTTTGTAAGGTCAAGAGTATACTTGCCCTCTTTGCTGAGGCTTTCCATAAGTGTTTTTGTTTTCTCCTGTCCGCCTGCCATGCAAAGCAGTCTTTCAAGGTTTGATGAAATAAGTATATCCATTGAAGGCGAGGTTGTTACATTAAATTCTCTGTTTTTGTCATATGTTCCTGTTGTGAAGAAATCGTAAAGCACCTTGTTCTCGTTTGAGGCACATACGAAGGTTTTAACAGGCAGCCCCATTTTCTTTGCAAAGTATCCTGCCAGTATGTTTCCAAAGTTTCCTGTTGGAACTGTTACGTTTATTTCCTCGCCCAGCTTAATTTCGCCCATAGCCGCCATTTTGAAATATGCCTGGAAATAGTAAACCACCTGCGGCACAAGGCGTCCTATATTAATTGAGTTGGCTGATGAAAAAACAAAGCCTCTGTCGCTAAGCTCTTTTCCCAGCTGCGCATCTGTAAATATGCTTTTAACGGCGCTCTGTGCATCGTCAAAATTGCCCTTTATGCCCACAACGCAGGTGTTTGCTCCCTCCTGAGTTGTCATCTGAAGCTTCTGCACAGGGCTTACGCCGTCCTCTGGGAAGAACACTATAATTCTTATGCCCTCTACATTGGCAAAGCCCTCAAGAGCCGCCTTGCCTGTGTCGCCGCTTGTGGCTGTAAGTATAACAATCTCCTTATCAAGGCCGTTTTTCTTTGCAGAGGTTTTCATAAGATAAGGCAGTATTGAAAGCGCCATATCCTTAAAGGCTATTGTTCTGCCGTGGAAAAGCTCAAGTATGCTTACATCGCCCTTTTTAACAACAGGCGCAATTTCAGGGGTGTCAAATTTGCTGTCATATGCCCCATTAATGCAGTATCTAAGCTCCTCCTCCGTAAAGTCCGTAAGATAAAGCTTAAGTATTTCATAGGCCAAATCCTGATAGCTCAGCTTAGAAAGCTCCTCAAGGCTTTTGTCAAGCACAGGAAACTCCTCGGGTATAAAAAGACCTCCGTCCTCACAGATGCCCTTAAGTATAGCCTGAGAAGCTGTGGCTGTAATATTTTTATTTCTTGTACCAACATATTTTATGCTTTTCATGGTATCATTCCTTCTGTTTTGTTTTATATTTTATACTTTGCCCCAAACACGCCGCTTCAGGGCTTCACCTGTATATTTTCTCATTTTTCACGGACATTTGTCAACCACGGGCATGACGATATATGTTACTTTCTGCCGCTTTTATATGTGCAATTTAAACAATTATCCCTTCTTTTTATGAACATTTCTTATAGTTTTCTTTTTGGCAGCGTAATTTTTTTCCTGTTTTGCGCCCTTTGGCTGTCCTTTGTACGCCGGCTTTCCCTCTGTTTTTGCTCCCTTATTCATACCAAAGCCCTTGTTCATCTGTCTTGGACGTATAAGGCAGTGCTTGTCAAAGCCTATAAGATCCTCTCTGTGGGCCTTTTTAAGCGCCTCGTAAACAAGCTCGTAGTTCTGCGGCATTCTGTACTGCATAAGTGCCCTCTGCATAGCCTTTTCATGGGGCGTTTTTGGCACATAAACCTTTTCCATTGTGCGTGGGTCAAGCTCGGTATAATACATTGCCGTTGAAAGTGTTCCCGGCGTAGGATAAAAGTCCTGCACCTGCTCGGGCATGTGCCCTATGTCCCTCAAATACTCCGCAAGCTCTATTGCGGCGTCCAAATCACTGCCCGGGTGGCTGCTCATAAGGTATGGCACAAGATACTGCTCCATGCCTAAACGCTTATTTATTTCATAATATTTTTTTACAAAACGGTCATACACATTTCTTGTAGGCTTTCCCATTTTGGCAAGCACCTTTGGCGAAACATGCTCGGGGGCAACCTTAAGCTGTCCGCTTATATGGTATTTGCAAAGCTCGTTAAAAAATGTTTCGTCCTTATCATAAATAAGATAGTCGTATCTTATTCCCGAACGTATAAAAACCTTTTTGACCCTTGGTATTTCTCTTAAACGTCTTAAAAGTTTAATATAATCCTTGTGGCTTACCTCAAGGTTGGCGCACTTTGTTGGCCAAAGACACTGCTTTCCCTTGCAGGCGCCCTTTTCCTCCTGTTTTTTGCAGGCAGGGCCTCTGAAATTTGCCGTAGGGCCGCCCACATCGTGTATATATCCTTTAAAATCAGGGTCCCATGTTATTTTTTCAGCCTCTGCCGCCAGTGAGTTATGGCTTCTTGCCGTAACCACTCTGCCCTGATGAAAGGCAAGGGCACAGAAATTGCAGTTGCCAAAACAGCCGCGGTTGCTTACAAGGCTGAATTTAACCTCTTCAATGGCAGGTATTCCGCCCTTTTCAATATACATGGGGTGATAATTTCTTTCATAGTTAAGGGCATAAACCTTGTCCAGTTCTGCCGTTTTAAGGGGCGGCGACGGCGGATTTTGCACCACTGTCCACTCGTCATATTCCTCCACAAGGGTTTTTGCCGTAACGGCGTCGGTGTTTTCGTACTGAAGCATAAAGCTTTCGGCATAGAGCCTTTTATCCTTTAATATATCTTTGTATTTTGGCAGAACAATATAATCGTATGCCCTTGAAATATCCTTTGTTTTGTAAACAGAGCCTTTTATAAATGTAACCTCGCTTACAGGCAAACCGCTGTCAAGAGCATCTGCCATTTCAACTATCTGATGCTCGCCCATGCCGTAAAGCAGAAGGTCAGCACCGCTGTCAAGAAGTATTGAACGGCGCACCTTGTTGTCCCAATAATCGTAGTGGCTTAAACGGCGCAGGCTTGCCTCAACGCCGCCAATAATAACAGGCGTTTTTTTGTATACCTCTCTTATTTTGTTGCAGTAAACTATTGTGGCTCTGTCAGGACGCAGACCCATTTCTCCTCCCGGAGAATAGTAGTCCTTATTTCTTCTTTTTTTGGCAACGGTATAGTGGTTTACCATGGAATCTATGTTGCCTGCGCTTACCAAAAAGCCAAGCCTTGGCTCGCCAAAGCGTGTAAAATCCTCAGTGCTTTTCCAGTTGGGCTGTGCCACAAAGCAAATTTTGTAGCCGTGGCTTTCAAGCACTCGGCATATTATTGCGGCGCCAAAGGAAGGGTGATCAACATAGGCGTCGCCGCAAACATACACAAAGTCGGGTCTGTCCCAACCTCTTTCAAGCATTTCTTCTTTTGTAACAGGTAAAAAAGCCATATTCTATCCCTTCTATTCCCATCTCCAGCCGGCGGCATATTTGTTTTTAAGCCTTCCCCTCTGAGCCTTTGCCCATCCCAAAGGAAAGCCCTCAACGCACACACAGCACCAACTGTCAGCTGTATTTTCAAAATCAACGGTTTCGCCCTTAAGATACCTTATAACCCTTTCGTCTGAAAGAGCCATATCGGCGCAAACCTTAAAATCCTCTTTTTTAAGCGCCATTGCCAAATGCTGGCTTGGCTCAAAACGGTCTTTTTTAAACTCGCCCAAATAAAGTCCGCTGCGCATAACCCTTATTCCCTTAAGTGAGGGTATGTCATCGGGCAGTAAATAAAGCCCGTCCTTTATAAACTGATAATTTCCCTTTTTGTCAAATTTTATGTTCAAATTTTCCTCCGCAAAGTCAAAAAATATATTCAGCCTTTTGTCTTTGCACTGGTTTTTTTCTATTTCGGTATATGTATCCTCGCCGCCGCATTTTTTAAGCAGAGCCACAAAATGACCCTCGCCGTCAATTTTGTGTGGCCAAAGACGGGCGCATTTTTCAATATTCTCAAAAGCTGTATCCGTCCATTCCTTTCTTCCCCTGTCAAAGCCGTATTTTTCGTCTATGGCGCAGATAGAAAATTCCTTATTTTCGTCAAGAAATTCCTCTATCATTTTTTCGTCCTCATCAGGGTTAAAGGTGCAGGTGGAATAAAGCAGCATGCCGCCTTTTTTAAGCATTGACGCTGCCTCTTTCAAAATTTTTCTCTGCTCGCCTACGCAAAAGGACAGCATTTCGTCATTCCAGCTTTTTATTATGTCAGGCTCTTTGCGGAACATTCCCTCGCCGCTGCATGGCGCATCAACAAGTATTTTATCAAAATATCCCTTAAACCTTTGGGCAAGCTTTTCCGGCGCTTCGCTTGTTACAACGCAGTTTTTTATGCCCATAAGCTCCACATTTTTAACCAGCGCCTTTGTTCTTCCGGCGCTTATGTCGTTGGAAAAAAGCACGCCTTTTCCGCCCATTTTTGCCGCAAGCTGAGTTGTTTTTCCTCCCGGTGCGGCGCAAAGGTCAAGCACTCTGTCACCCTCCTCAACAGGCAAAACCTGTGCCGAGCTCATTGCGCTTGGCTCCTGAAGATAGTACAGCCCGGCGTGATAAAAGGGGTGCTTTGCGGGGCGGTCGGTTTCTTCATAATAAAAGCCCGTATCGCACCACTTTACCCTTTTTGTTTTAAATATTCCCATGCTTTCAAAGCTTTCGGGGCTTATTTTAAGTGTGTTTACCCTAAGACCGTAAAAACGGCTGCCGTCAAAAGACCTAAGGTAGCTTTCAAACTCCTCGCCCAAAAGCATTTTCATTTTTTCGGTATATTTTAAAGGAAGCTCCATATCATTTCTCCTGAACATATTTTGTCATTTTATATGTTACTTTAAATAATACGGCTTTTCAAGGAATAAAAGCGCGAAATAAAAAATACTTTATTTACCCATTAGTCATTGATAATAAAATAAAAAGCTGTTAAAATTTTAGTCAGCTAAAGCAAATAAATATCTGTGTTTAAGAAAGGAGATATTTTATGATATACGGATTTTTGGGCGCAGGCAACATGGCGTCGGCTATAATAAGAGGAATGGTAAAGGGCGGCTACAAGGGCTCATCAATAAATGTTTACAACATAACCATGGCAAAGTCTGAGGCCTTGGCAGAAGAATGCGGCGTAAGCGTGTGCCGCAGCCAAAGCGAGCTTATTGAAAACTCTGACGTAATAATACTTGCCGTAAAGCCCCAGGTGCTTACAGGGCTTTTAAGCAGCATAAAAACAGACCTTAAGGGAAAGGAACACCTTATAGTTTCCATAGCGGTAGGCAAAACACTTGCCTTTCTTGAGGAGGGCTTGGGAAGCGAACAGGCAATAGTAAGGGTTATGCCAAACATAAATGCCAAGGTGCTTGCCTCAACAAGCGGCTTTTGCGCCAACGGCAACGTAACAGAGGCGCAGAAACAGGAAATAGTTAAGCTGTTTTCAACGGTAGGCTCAATTACGGAAATACCTGAAAGCATGTTCAGCATATTCGGCGTTGTGGCAGGCTCATCGCCGGCATTTGCCTATCTTTATATAGACAGCCTTGCACGTGCGGCGCAGAAAGCGGGAATGCCCAAAAAGCAGGCGCTTGAAATTACGGCACAGACAGTGTTTGGCAGTGCCAAAATGATACTTGAAAGCGGCACACACCCATGGGAGCTTATAGATTCGGTATGCTCGCCCGGCGGAACGACCATAGAGGGCATTTACGCCCTTGAAGACAACGGCTTTGAAAGCACTGTGTTTAAAGGCTTTGACGCTGTGCTTGCAAAGGATAAGCTGATACAGGGAAAGAAGTAAAAAATATTAAAAAAGGACACATCAACTGTGTCCTTTTATATTCCCTTTTGTGAAGCAACTATTTTAAGGGCATCGGAAAGGGATATATCCTCAAAGCATTTATAAAAATCCGACAGCTTATACTGATAGTTATATTTTTTAACATCGCTGTAACCCAAAAGATAATCAATGCTCACATCAAAAAAATTTGCTATTTTTATCAAATCATTATAGCTGGGCTCATTGCGCCCCGATTCATAATTGCTTATGGCAGTGCTGCCGTAGTTTAAAATTTCCGCTATCTGCGCCTGTTTTAAGCCTTTTTCCTCTCTAAGCTGCTTAAGCCGCTGTGAAAACAAAGTTTTCATAAAAGACACCTCTTTTTAAAATACAACCCACAGATTTACAATATTACAGATGAATTTTATCACACACAATATGATGTGTAAACATCTGATACACACATTATAGTTTAAAAAGACATAACTTTTCCGTATTGCGGAATTTTTTAAACAAACTTTTTACAAGTCCATTTTTGCTATCTCTATGTAGCAATTATATCAGAATTTATGGGTAAAATCAATAATATATGCTACATATAATTAGCAAATTGATGGAGAAAAGCCCATGCGGATAAGACAGGACAACGGAAAATTTAATATTGGCGGCAATATAAGGCGTATCCGCAAAGAAAACCACCTGACGCAGGAACAGACTGTTGCCAAAATGCAGCTTCTGGGTGTTGATATTTCAAGAGGAATATACAGCCAAATAGAATGCGGCATTGCCAACATTCGTGTGCAGGAATTGATTGCTTTATCCAAAATTTTTAACAGAGAAATAAATGATTTTTTTGAAGGAATTGAATTGTAGCAAAAAATTTTTCATCATCTAAAGCACCGTAGCCACTTTTTAGATTCTTCGGGCTTTTCGCACCTGAATGACACCGCAGAACATCATCTGTCATCCTGAGCGCAGCGAAGGATCTCTTTAGATTCTTCGTCACTTCACTCCTCTTTCCTCACCTTCGGTTTTTTCCTCGCTCACTTCGTTCGCCTCGGTTTTCGAAAACCGCCTTTGGCGGATTTTCTCATATGTTTTCCTCGCTCACTTCGTTCGCTTCGGCTTTCGAAAACCGCCTTCGGCGGATTTTCTCATGGGTGCTTTTCGCGCCTGAATGACACAACGGGATGTTTTCTGTCATCCTGAACGAAGTGAAGGATCTCTCATAAGATTCTTCGGGCTTTGCCCTCTTTCCTCACCTTCGGTTTTTTCCTCGCTCACTTCGTTCGCCTCGGTTTTCGAAAACCGCCTTTGGCGGATTTTCTCATATGTTTTCCTCGCTCGCTTCGGTTTTCGAAAACCGCCTTCGGCGGATTTTCTCATGGGTGCTTTTCGCACCTGAATGACACGCCGACTTTCCAATCCTCCCCCACATCCCACCAAAAATAAATTTCCGCATATATGCTCTATGTTTCCTTTATTTTTCAAAAATATGGTATAATTGTTTTGCTGTGCAAATTATTTTTGCAAAAAGCATATAAAACTTAAATTTTTTAAAAATAACTAAAACAAAGCTTAACCGCAAAGGAGCAATTATGTTTGCCATAAGTATAAACCACAAAACCGCGCCCCTTGAAATACGAAAGCTGTTTTCATTTACGGAAAATGAAAAGCTGCGTCTTTTAAAAGCGCTTATTGATACCGAAACCGTTCAGGGCTGTGTGCTTTTAAGCACCTGCAACAGAACTGAGCTGTATTTTGCGGGTAATAAAACCGCAGTAAAAAAATGCGAAATTATACTTGCCCAAAGCAAAGACCTTGAGCTTGACAGCATTAAAAAATATCTGAACATATACACCGAGCATAGCGCCATAAGCCATCTGCTTAAGGTGGTGTGCGGAATGGACAGCATGATACTGGGCGAGGACGAAATTTTAGGTCAGGTTAAAGACGCATTTTTATTTGCCATGGAAAACAAAACCACCTGTTTTGAGATTAACACAATATTCAAGCAGGCAATAACCGAGGCAAAAAAGGTAAAAACCGAAACGGAAATTTCCAAAACCCCTGTTTCCATAGGCACTTTAACAGCCAACTGCATTTTTAATTTTCCAAAGGAGCATAAAAACGTGCTTATTATAGGCATAACGGGAAAAACAGGCACAATCTGCGCCAAAAACATACTTTCCAAGCCAAACATAACCCTTACGGGCACATCAAGAAGCCACAATGCGGCGGAAATTGTTTCCATTGCCTCACGTGAAGCCAAAATTATTCCTTACAGCCAAAGATATGAGGCGGCAAACGAGGCGGACATAATTATAAGCGCCACCTCAAGCCCTCACTACACCATTACGGCAAATGAACTGAGGGAAAGCCTTATCCACAGCAAAGAAAGGCTTTTTATAGACCTTGCCGTACCGCCCGACATTGACAGCGCCGTTGGAGAAATGGAAAACTGCCGTCTTATAAACATAGACCATTTTAAGGAGCTTTCCTCTGCCAACAACATGGCAAAAATTGAGGAGGCCGACAAAATAAAAGCTCTGCTTGAGGAAAAATGCGGCGAAATAGAAAAGGAGCTTTATTTTCACGAATTTTTAAAGGTTCTGCCGTCAATTTCAAAGGCGGTTGACGCCATGGGCTTTGAAAAGGCCGTATACACACTGCGCAAAAACTGCGGCAAGGATGAATTTGAAGCCTTTGCCGAGGTGGCAAAAACACTGCTTAAAGGAGAGGAATAATGTCATATTTTCCCTTTTTTGTTGACATAAAAAATAAAAATTTTCTGCTGGTGGGCGGCGGAAGCACCGCACTGCGCAAAGCCGAGGTTTTAAGCGGTTTTGGCTGCAAAATTCACGTTGTTTCGCCCAAAATTGACGAAAAAATTAAAAGCCTTACGCCCCTTTGCGTTCAAAAAGAATTTAACCAAACCGACCTTGAGGGCATTGATTTTGCCATAGCCGCCACCGACAGCAGCGAAACAAACAGCCTTGTTTCAAGGCTTTGCAAAGAAAAAAATATTCCCGTAAACTCCGTTGACTCCCCTGAGGAATGCACCTTTTTCTTCCCTGCCATATACAAAAACAAGGAGGTTGTGGCAGGCATAAGCACAGGAGGTCAAAGCCCCCTTACTGCGTCAAAAATAAGGCGTCATTTAGAGGAAACACTGCCCCAAACAACAGGTGATGCCGCCAAAAATTTAGGAATGCTGAGAGAGCGAATGAAAAAAGACATTCCCCGGTTTGAAAGCAGAAAAAAAGCCTGTGATGAGCTTTATGACCTTTTTATAAGCGGAAATACAGGCAAAGACGAAATTGATAAAATACTGAATAAATACATTAGCAGGTGATTTTATGGCACGCACAATTAAAATAGGCACAAGAAAAAGCGCCCTTGCCCTTGCACAGGCAAAAATGGTCCAAAGCCTTATAAACAAAAAATTTCCGCATATAAAAACAGAGCTTGTACTAATGACCACCAAGGGCGACAAAATAACAGACAAGCCCCTTATTGAGGTGGGCGGAAAAGGCGTGTTTATTGCCGAGTTTGAAAAATCACTGCTTGAGGGCGGCACCGACATTGCCGTACACAGCGCCAAGGATTTGGACGATATTGCAGACGGACTTACAATAGGCGCCGTTTTAAAAAGAGGAAACCCCAAGGATGTACTTGTAACCCTTGAGGGCAGACATATTGAAAAAAACGAAAATGCCGTTATAGGCACAGGCAGTTTAAGGCGAATAGCCCAGATACAGAATATTTTTCCAAGCTGCACATGCAAAGGCTTAAGAGGAAACGTGGACACACGCCTTAAAAAGCTTAAAAACGGAGAATATGACGGCATAATACTTGCCGCCGCAGGCCTTGAACGCCTTGGCATAAACGAAAGCGACGGCTATGAGTTTAAATATTTTAACGAAAACGAATTTGTTCCGGCGGCGTGTCAGGCAATAATAGCCATAGAGTGCCGCAGGGACGATGATTTTACAAAGGGTATACTTTCCCAAATAAATGACGAAAAAACAATGCTTTCCTTTAAAATTGAAAGAGAGCTTCTTTCTCTTTTGGGGGCAGACTGCCACGAAGCCGCAGGGATTTATTCCCAAATAAATGGTGAAAGCATTGAAATTACAGCCTTTTACAAAAACAGCGGAATTAAAAAAATGACAGCGCCAAAAAGCGATTTGGAAAATCTCTTAAAGCATATGGCAGGTGAGCTGAAATGACCCACGGTAAAAAGGTTTATATAACAGGTGCAGGCTGCGGCGACAAGGAGCTTATAACCCTTAAAGCGGTAAACGCACTTAAGGAATGCGATGTTGTGATATACGACAGCCTTATAAACGAGGAGCTGCTTGACCTTGCACCAAAGGACAGCGAAAAAATTTTTGCCGGCAAAAAAATGGGCTGCCACTACATGAAACAGGAGGAAATAAACAGCCTTATTATTGCAAAGGCAAAGGAAAACAAAACCGTTGTGCGCCTTAAGGGCGGCGACCCCTTTGTTTTCGGCAGAGGCGGCGAGGAAATTGAGGCCCTTAAAAAGGCTGACATTCCATATGCCGTTATACCCGGCATAACAAGCGCCATAGCGGCGGCGGAATACGCCGGAATACCCATAACACACCGAAATTTAAGCAGAAGCTTTCACGTTATAACAGGACATACGGCACAGGGCAGCGCTGTACTTTCGGAAAGCTTTGACACCCTTGCACGCCTTGAGGGAACACTTATTTTTCTTATGGGCTTAAGCAGTATAGAGGAAATTTCCCAAGGTCTTATTGAAAAGGGCAAAGACCCTCTTACGCCTTCGGCGGTTATATCCAACGGAACACTGCCCAACGAAAAATGCGTAAAAGCCCCTTTAAGGGATATTGCCAAAAAAGCAAAGGAAGAAAACATGCCCTCGCCTGCCGTTATTATTATAGGCGGCGTAACAGAGTTAAGTATGAAAAACACATTTGTTCCGCCGCTTTATGGCATAAAATGCCTTTTAACGGGAAGTGAGCATTTTATAAACAGGCTTTCCCCAATTCTTGAAAATTTGGGTGCAGAAACAATAAAAACTCCCCACATAGATATAAAGCCCTCCGTAACAGCAGCGGAATTTGAAAATATAATAGCTGAAATATCACGCTTTACATGGCTTGCCTTTACCAGTGCCAACGGAATTGATATTTTCTTTGACATGCTTTTAAGCTCAAAATTTGATATAAGAAGCTTAAGCCATATTAAATTTGCCTGCATAGGCTCAGGCACAGCCAACGCCCTGAAAAAATACGGCATAAAGGCAGATTTTGTGCCATCTCAGTTTACGGCAGAGGCAATGGGAAAAGAGCTTAATGAAATTCTTACTGAAAAAGATGCTGTTATTGCCCCAAGAGCCGCAAATGCCTCGCCGCTTTTTGAGGAAAACATAAAAAAAGCCGCCTTTAAGGCAGTTAAGCTATATGAAATAACAGCAGACCGTAATATAATAGAAAAAAATGCCGAAAAGGCTCTTTCGGCTGATTTTATAGTTTTCGGCAGCCGCTCGGGTGCGGAGTGCTGGCTTAAATATGCCGCTATATCACCAAGAACAGTTCCTGTGTGCATAGGCAAGCCAACCGCACATGCCCTTGAGGAAAAAGGAATTAAAAATTATATCATTCCCCCTAAGGCGCAGGCGGAATATATAGCCGAAACAATACTAAACGAGGTGAAAAACAAATGAACAGATTCAGACGCTTAAGAAGCACAGACGCCATGAGAAGCCTTGTTGCAGAAACAAGTCTTTCTCCAAAGGATTTTATATATCCCATGTTTGTTATTGAGGGCGAAAACATAAAAGAGGAAATACCCTCCATGCCAAACTGCTTTCGTTACAGCATAGACCGCATGGACGAAATACTTGACGAGATAAATGAAAGCGGAATTTCGGGGCTTATGATTTTCGGCATTCCCGCAAAAAAAGATGAGCTTGGCTCTGAGGCATATAATCCCGACGGCGTTACACAGCGTGCCATAAGGCATATAAAAGAAAAATATCCGCATTTGATAGTTTGCGCCGACGTTTGCCTTTGCGAATATACAAGCCACGGCCACTGCGGCGTTATTGAAAACTGCCACATTATAAACGACAAAACACTGCCCCTTTTGGCAAAGGCGTCGGTAACTTTGGCACAGGCAGGCGCCGACATTATTGCCCCAAGCGACATGATGGACGGCAGAGTTGAGGCAATAAGAGATGCCCTTGACTTAAACGGCTTTGAAAACGTGCCAATTATGAGTTACAGCGCAAAATACAGCTCGTCCTACTATTCGCCTTTCCGTGATGCGGCAGACTCAGCGCCTGCCTTTGGCGACAGAAAAACATACCAGATGGATTTCAGAAACAGCGACGAGGCCCTTAGGGAAATACAATCAGACATTGAGGAGGGCGCAGACATAGTTATGGTTAAGCCTGGGCTTGCCTACCTTGATGTGCTTAAGGCTGCCCATGACACCTTCAACATGCCCCTTGCCGTATACAACGTAAGCGGAGAATATTCCATGGTTAAGGCGGCATCAAAAATGGGCTGGATAGACGAAAGAAAAATAGTAACCGAAAACCTTACAGCCTTTAAAAGAGCCGGCGCAAAAATTATAATTACCTACCACGCCATTGACATGGCAAAATGGCTGAAGGAGGAAAACTGATGAAAACGGATACTTCTGTAAGGCTTTACGAAAAAGCAAAAAAATATATGCCCGGCGGCGTAAACAGCCCTGTAAGAGCTTTTAACGCCGTAGGACGAAATCCTCTTTTTATAAAAAAAGCCACAGGCAGCAAAATTTTTGATGAGGACGGAAACGAATTTATAGATTATGTATGCTCATGGGGGCCCGGAATACTTGGTCACAGCCACCCAAGGGTTATTGAAGCCGTAAAAAAGGCCTGCGAAAGCGGTCTTACCTTTGGCGCACCAACAGCAAAAGAAACTGAGCTTGCAGAACTTATAACAACGCTTATGCCCTCCATTGAAATGCTTCGTCTTGTTTCCAGCGGCACAGAGGCTGTTATGAGTGCCGTAAGGGCGGCAAGAGGCTTTACGGGCAGAGATATGATAATTAAATTTAAGGGCTGCTATCATGGCCACAGCGACGGGCTTTTGGTTAAATCAGGCTCGGGTCTGCTTTCAAACGCAGTGCCCGACAGCGCCGGAGTTCCTGCAGACTACACCAAAAACACACTTATAGCTGAGTTCAACAACAAAAAGTCAGTTGAGGAGCTTTTTGAAAAATACGGCAAAAACATTGCCTGTGTGGTTGTTGAGCCTGTTGCTGCAAACATGGGCGTTGTTCCGCCGCATAAGGATTTTCTGCCTTTCCTTAGAAAAATTACCTCTGACAACGGCGCACTGCTTATTTTTGACGAGGTAATAACAGGCTTTCGCCTTGGTCTTGGGGGCGCCGGGGAATATTTCGGCATAAAGGCAGACCTTACAACCCTTGGCAAAATAGTTGGCGGCGGCATGCCGATAGGCGTTTACGGCGGCAGACGTGACATTATGAGCTGTGTTTCGCCTTTAGGCAAGGTATATCAAGCAGGAACTCTTTCGGGCAATCCGGTTGCCGTTACGGCGGGAATAGAAACACTTAAGCTGCTTATTGAAAACAAAGACATTTACAAAAAAATAGACGAAAGTGCCGCAAAAATAGAAAATGCCTTTAAAGAAAGCGATGCAGGCGTTCAGGTGAACAGAATAGGCTCTCTGCTTTCGGCGTTTTTTACAGACAGACCTGTTACCGACTATGACAGCGCCACATCAAGCGACACGGCAAAATATGCCGCCTACTTTGGGCATATGCTTGAAAAGGGAATTTACATTGCACCGTCACAGTTTGAGGCAATGTTTGTTTCGGCGGCTCACAGCCATGAAGATATTGAAAAAACCTGCGCCGCAATAAAGAGCTTTAAATGCTGATATACACAAAAAGGATACCTATTAATTAGGTATCCTTTTTTATTATTTGTTTTTTTATATAGAATGAATTAGGAAAATTTTAAATATAAAAATTAAAATATATAAACCTTGAAATCGCTAAGACTTCAAGGTTTTAAAAAATTGCGGAGGCTGGATTTGAACCAACGACCTTCGGGTTATGAGAAGATAGGAAACCCAGTATTTGCAGTGCTTTCACGCTTTTTGACTACTTTTTTGACTTTTTGAACTCCTGCGGTCTGTGATATACAACCATAAATTTAACTTACACAGGAGGAAAAAAACAATGAGCAAACTAACATCACTTTACCACGCACATCTTAAAGAAAAGGGAGATATTATGAACAATTATATCAACGGAACATCTTCACTACAAAAGCTTAACGAACTGCTTCAGCAGAAACTAAATGCCAAGGATTACTCGGAGGTTGAAGAGCTGCTTAACGCTGCTATCTCAGAAACAGAGGAGCAGGGCTTTAAAGACGGGTGTAAATATACATATGGCTTGGGCCTTGAGCTTGCCGGTCAGGAGGAAGAATAAAAAAAGAGGGCGGAAAACCGCCCTTTGATTTTAAAAGTACAAAAAATTCGGGAACGAACCATATAGACCCATTCCCTACAAAACATATGTTTTTACTTGTATATACAGTATATCATTCAACCTTGATTTCGACAACTATATATTGTATCTATCCAAGTTTTATATTTCTATATTTTGTATAATAATTCTTGATATTCTATGTGTTTTCTGTCGTTTCAGGACTTTTTGCAAGCATTTTACAACCACGTTATGCCTATAACGCAAGAGAGCCGGATTACTCCGACTCTCTCAAGTATGCATCCGCAAATACATACCCCCATTAGTAATTATAATATACAGCAAACATTGAAAAAATGCAAGTTTTTATAAAAAATTTTTCAAAATATTCATTCTTGATGTCAAATCCGGATGAATCGCTATTGCGGCAACATTAGGATTAACAGCTTGCCTATAATTATCTGTTATCTTTTCAAACTCCCGAATAAATGCTTTTATTTCTGTCTTTGATACCTTCAGTAGCTTCATATAGTAGCACATAAGAATAATGTAGTCGCCAATTGTCTTGAAATTCACATATGGCAATCCAATCTCAAGTCTCAAGCACTGTTTCATTGCACTGGTAGGATCAATATTTCTAAACCTAGTATCGAAAACTACTGCATTATGTGCAATAGCATTTCGTAAATCTTTTAATGTATAAATGTATTTGTATATCAATTGTCTATCTGTATCGCAAGACACATTGAGAGATAAACTCTTTGAAATATCATCTCGAACATCATATGTAAGGCATGATAATAAATATCCCAAATCACCCATTGTCATTATTTCAAATAAAGCCCATAACGGAACATCTGAATATCCAATATTATTATAGAAATGTGTTATCTTTGGATTATTCTTCTTATAGGCATACGCAAGGCTAGACTGGATAGAATTCTGTAAATTCAGCTTATTCTGTTGCAATTTCCTTTTCTGCTCTGTAGTTGCTGAAGCCGGTGCATTGTTATATCCGCTAACAACCTTATCATACATATCCTGAATAGATTCCGAATTAGCATTTACAAGTATGCTTTCCAACGCAATATTTTTTACTGCGGTTTCAATAAACATCATTTTTCCATACAACAACGCCTTCAAATTAGAATCGTATTGGATAGTAGAATAGACTTCATTATATGACGTAAATGGTAATCGTCTATGCGCATTGCCAAAAAAACGATATCCCTTGTATCCGTGAAAATATCCTGTATTAATGAGTTGACGCTTCTGTTTGGGTCCTTGTATTGAAATTCCACTATATCGTAAATGCCTCATCAAAGCATTTGTTTTTTTATAACTCATAGACGCCTCCTGAAATTAATTTTAATACAATTATAATGCGATTTAACAACAAAAACAAGACAGGTTAAATAATGCAGAGCCTATTCTATGTCTCCAAATCACCGGACATAGCATCCGCTGTCTCAATAACGTTTTAACATAATCAAATGCATTCCTCTTTACTGTCTTTTGAGACACAATTGAACAAAATAGAATGCTTCAAACAATCAACACTAACAACATTGTATGCTTTTTTCATTTTAGCAATCAATAACTTAAAGTATACTTTGAATTATTATTTATGGCAAAAAAATAAAGGGCGGTATAAACCGCCCCACTTACTAAAGCCTTGCTGTTCTTAAATTTGGTCGGTGCCAAGCAATTACTAAGCAAAGTATTATCTTGTTATTTTACATCTTTTTTAACAAGTATCTCACTAAATATTCTGTTACCTTGTTATTTTTTATCATTTTTAATAAGTATTTTCACCTATTCATTATAACAAGCACCCCTACCTCAGCAGTAATGACCCCATCTTATTTAATCTTACTGTATAACACTATTATATTAATCAGCACAGCAAAATTAAAAACAAGCTGTATTCCTTCACCCAACGTCATAATCTTCCCACCTTTCCAATAGCTCTATGGCTGTATACTCTGTGGAGCTAAACCCCGTATCACGCCACAGGGAGAAGCTGCTCCTGTAACCATGGCGGCTTATTATATCATTTCTATATTCAATTAGCCTTGCTCTGTTTTTTCCGCTTTTCATTTTCCTTAATCCGTTTAATTCAGTATGCCGCACCTTTTCATATTTAACATGCTGCTCCTCTGCTATTTCCTTCCGTTCCTTGCCCTGATAATATATTTTTCTAATTGTTTCCTGCTCGTTTTTGTTCAGGGTATTTATGCAGCACTCCAAATCATCATGCAGCTGTTTTATATATTCCTGTTCAATAACATTGTCAAAGGGGATTTCCGCAGTTTCATCCTCCACCATATCCATAAGGCTTATTCCTTCCTCTTCGTCAATAGTATTGTCAAGGCTTTTAGCGTTATTAAGCAGTGATTTTCTTGTGCCGGCAGTTCTGAAGCCTACGGCCGCATTAAAACGGTTTCTTATATGATAGTTCAGATATGTTGTAAATTTATATTCCTTGCCACTGTCATAGGCCTCCGCTGCATCCAGCATGGCAAAATAACCCTCCTGCTTTAGATCCTCAGCTGTAACCCCTGCCTTGGTCATATATTCAAGCCACTTGGTCTTGTATCTGTTTACCCACAGCATTACAATCCTCTCTATTTTATCCCAAAGCTGGCCGCAGAAAGCCATATCTCCACGCTGTATCATTACAGCAAGTTCTTCATTGCCCATACAATCACCCGCCACAATTACCGCATTCACAGCCGCCTATATCAAATTTAAAGCCGCCTCAGCAGCGGCTTAATAACCTTATAATCTGTAATCAAGCGAGCCCCAGTTGTCAATTATCCTCTGTTCAAGGCAAGTCATGTTGTCGCTTAATTTTTCAAGAAAATAATTATAGTTTACCGTTCCATTATCTACGGCATCTATCTTCCCGGATACAAACAGAGATTTTTCATCAGTTGTTAAGTCCGCACGGCTCAAAAAATGTACCGGGTCATATATCAACCTGTCTAACTGCTTGACAATTTTATCATAGTCCTCTACATAAAACTTCAGAGTGTTATAGAAATTATTCTTTACAATGTTCTTAAATACAAGTATTGATGTGTAATCCCTTTTATAAGGCTCTATTAATACTCTTATAGCATCCGCCTCCACATCTTCGTTAAGATTGCATAATACTGAAACAATAGTATTTAAGTTTAATGAATAATCTTCCGGCTTTACAGAATAATCCCTCAAAAAACAGCCTTTTATTCTTGCCGCCTCTGTGGAAAGCTCAACCGCAACCTTTTCAAGCATATCCTTAACCTCAACTGAAGCTCTTTCAAAATTTCTATTGATATACTCTGCTGTATAAACGCCGCCTGTTCTCAGTTTTTCGCAGTTGTCCAAAATACCCTGTCTGTAATTTTCATACTTTGAAACAATTTTATTAAGTCGCTCTTGTATTTCTTCAAATGTAATCATTTTTACATCTTTACCGGCTTGCTTTACTATACCCTCAATAATTTCTTTTGCAACTTTCTCTTCCATTTGCTTTTCCTCCTATATGTTTTATAATTTGAATGTTTTTCTTATTCGTGCAGCGCATCCACAAGACCTTTTATTACCTCTAAGGCCTTCTTATACCCCTCTGACATTTCCTCAATAGGAATTACCTCTCTGATATTCTCAGGCTCAATAAAGCAATCTAAAAGGTTTATCAGTGCCTCTCTGCCATTATCATAAATAACCTTTACCTTTGTACCTCTTACAGTTCTTGCCTGCTCAATAAGCTTATTTAGCTTCCTGTATTTCATTTAAAAGTCCCTCCAAGTATTCAATTCTGCTTTCCTGGTCATCAACTCTTATGCTGGTTAAAATACTGTTGCATGAATATATAATGGCATTTGCGGTTTTCGGCTCTATCTCACCGTTAAGCAGCATATTGTTTATACGGCTCAACGCTTTTCTTACATCTGTAGCAGTCTTTGTTTTTATCCTTAATCGTGACATTTGTATCACCACCCTTTTATTCCAAACACCTTTGTTGCTAAATTTCCTCACTTTAAAGAGGAGGGCGGTTTATGCTCATGCCCGGGAGCAGCTTTTTTCTTCCAAAAGTCTAAGCCTATTTCAAGAGGAAAATTGGAGAAAATGAAAGCATACAATGTTTGGAAGAAATTTATGGCTTGAAGAAATTTACAAATAAAAAAGCGCAGGATGATTTATTTAAAAACCATTTCCCACGCTTATGCAGCTTACTCACGTTTTAACGCTTGCGGTACTTCCTACGATATTTACTTGTATAATTATTATAGCACACTTATAGGGGGATATGCAAGCCAAAAGCCCATAAACTCAAGGCTTACAGGCTTTTTTATGTTATGTTTTCATTCAATTAAAGGCTGTATAACTGCTGTTTTTGAAGTGTGCTGTTAAGGTTATCCCTTTATTCCGCTGTTCTCAGATACACATGATAAAAACCATCTTCATCCTCTTTTGTTTTCAGCTTTGCTCCGGCACGCACAATAGGCTTGTTTATCCTGAGAAATTCGGCTATATCTTCTTTTTTCTTGCTTGAAGCATGAATTTTTAGTGACATTCTTTCACCCCCTGTGGTATAATAACTATGTATTTTATTTTTTCTATTCATTTCTCTCCCCTCTTCCTGTTGGCGCAGGATTTGGGGAATTTTCTTTTTTACAAAAATCAATTCTGAAGCGTGCAGTGCCAAAGGGCGCAGCGTATTTATTTTTGGTAATAACAGCCTTTATTTTAGGATACTTGTCCGATGTATCAAAACGCCTTGTTTCAATGCTTAAGGCTTTGTAGTATTTCAAGGCTCTGCCACCTGTCTGTGTTTCCGGATTACCGTAAAGCAGGCCTATATTATCTCTAACCTGATTAATAACAATTAAGGAGCTGCCTGTTTCATGCAGAGGCTTTATAAGCCTGTTTAAGCCCTGCTGTATAATACGGCCTCTATTTAAATATGCTTTATCCTCCATATTGCATATTATTTCTTCTTTGGACGGAAGTGCTGAGAGTGTGTCAATAACTATCAGCTCAAAAGCGCCTACTGCTTTTTCACACACGGTAAATGCATCCTCCAGCGTTTCGGGATATGCCGCATAAAATCCGCTGCCGCTTATTCCATTGGAACGCAGCATATAATCACTAAGGCCGTTGTCTCCGTCTATGTAAAGTACATTGCCGCCCATTTTAATTACCTGTGCAGCTGTTTGAAGGGCAAGCATTGTTTTGCCGGTCATTTCTCTGCCGTATATCTCCGAGATATGCCCTCTCGGTATTCCTCCGATACCTGTTGCCTCATCCAGCTCCTTTATACCTGTTGACACAGCTCCCACAGCTGGGGGAATAAGCTTGTCAGCTGTTGTTATGCCGGAGGCCTTTGTTTTATTGATTATGGTTACGGCTATATTTAAAGCCTGCTGTTTTGTTTTTGTCATTTATAATCTCTCCTCGCAGCTTGTTTCAGTTATTTGTCGGTTGGTTTCCGGCATTTCATAAATAATCATTGCCGTAACAAAATCATGCGCACTTCCAGAAACTGCATATGCGTATTTTATATCTTTTACAATTCCACCCGATTTTGCCAACTTTCCAAGAAATGTATTAACTTTTTCATCTATGCCGAAACTCCCGTCACATTCAGTTATTCCAGAAAATGTTACTATCTGTACCATGTTTTCCTCCTCAAAAAAAGCATTCCTACACCTGTTAGTCACTCCGTCAATTCTCTATAAATCCTTTCTCTCTCTTCCTCTGTCATTTCATCACTCTCTTCATGTTGGCTATTTACAATATTTTTTGATGATACTTTTTCTTTGTTTTTGTTATAAGTATCATATTTACCTTCAAGAACCTTGTCCGCATTATTTGGAGTTAATAACCAAACTATATCGGCTTTCCATGTGCTTTCACATTTGCCGTTAAGAAAATCGCTTTTAGCTGCTCTTTCCATAAGCTCATAGAACTTGTCCATTCCATGCATTGATAAAAACACATTAACCTTTATTTCTATTTCCTCCGTAATGACTGCCACTTTTTTCATACTGCCGCAATTTGAATTATAGTATTCAACCAACTTATTTACTTTGTTATATTGCGAAGCCGAGCCGCCACACGGCGAAGGCGAAGCAGATGATTGATATGATGATTGATTATCTATCTCTCTATCTATCTCTATACTTTTTTTATCTATTCTATCCTTATCTATCCTATTCTGGGTATCCATTTGGTTGTCGTTTGGTATACCAAGAAACATACCAACACTGTACATTCCATTTTCCCGTATTTGCAATGTAGCTTTTTCGTCTTTATATATTGTCGGTTTATATCTATCCTTACGAATATAATTATGTAACTGCCAATGAGTGATTACTACAACACCACTTTCAAAGCATATTAAAAAACCACTATCTATAAGTGCCTTTAAATCTTTTGTTCTTGCACCTATTAATTTTTGAATGCGATTTGGGCTATTTATAAAGCCGTCATCATCTGCATTTATAGATAAATGCAAATATAAAGCTTGGGCACTTAATGGCATACTTAGGAATTTATCACTATTAATTATTGATTTTGAAAGCATTCTTTTTTCAGCCATTAAAACACCCTCTCAATCAATATAATCTTTAGTGACGACTCTAACTGTTTTATCATTAAGAATCATTAAAAAACCTTCTTTTTCAAGCAGTTTGATTGCTTTTTTAACCTTATCAACCGTAAAATCAAATTCCTCTGCAAGGCTTTCCATTGTATGCGCTTTACCGTTATCCATAATAACATTGCCTGTTTTTTTATCTGCACTGACAAAAAGGGCTAATAGTACCATTAATACACTTGCTCCATTTTCACTCTTGTAAATTCTTTTTATTGTCTCCTGTTCAAAAAAATCATTTCTTATATTTGCAAATCTTTCCATAATAATTCATCTCCTCTTATTTTTTATACAGTACACAGCTCAGGAAGCCTAAGCCCCAGCCTATAATGCTACCTATTGTAAATACCGTTAATTCCATACAATCACTCCTCATAATTTGGCAAGCATACGTGCAAAACTCTCTGCGGTAATGCAGCAGCTGCCTTTTTTAAAAAATCTTTTCTGCACTGTCTTATAGCAATGCCCTGTATAGCTCACCACATCGCCCTTTGTCAGTACACGCCTTTCGTCTCCATAACGTTTCTTGATAAAATCGTAAACACTCTCAAGGTTTATCCTGTACATGGTTTCCATTTCCTGTGTTGCCATTTCCTTTTCCTCCTCATTTCTCTCCATTTCTCCTGTAAACAATGCTTAGCTGATACTTTTATCGCCTTAGTCCTAAAAATCGAAATCAGAACAAAAAATAGGTGCTACGCCTCGTTTTCTGATATAATTTCTTCTTTGCCCTTACGAAATATCCACAACGGACAATTCTTTGCAGGACATCTTGTTACTTCCGCATGGTTTTCACCACAGCACTCATAACAAAACTTTTTGATTGCTTCTCCTCTGGTAAGTCTTTTCATATTTCAAGCCTCCTACCCAAATACAATTTGCAACGCTTCCTTGCAATCTCTGTATATATCTTTGTAATGTCTGGCTTTGGCAATGCCGCTGCGTATCTTTTCGGCAGCAATGCTTTCAGCAGTCTGAAGCTTTTCCTCTGTGCATGCATCCGCCTCTTTCCTTGTAGAAATGCCGCATGCCCTGTTTGTAAGGTCTGTAAAGGCTTTATAATACCATTCAGGGTGGAGGCTGCCATTTGCCCTTGCATACTCCACAAACTCTTTTATAACGTCCGTTTCTCTTCGCCTTATTCGCTTGCCCGCTTCTCTCAGCTCAAGGAAAAGTGGACTTGAACGCTCTGCAAGAAGCTTTCTCATTAAAACAAATTGTTTTGATAATTCCTTTTTGAAGGCAACCACCATTTTAGAATTTCTAAGCAAAGTAATTGCGAAAAGTGCTTGTTCCTCATTTAGTATGTAATATTGTTCGGGTCTTCCGCCCTTACTTTCTCCGTTTAAAACGGATAAAGTTCCTAAATCCTTCATATCGTTTTCATACTTGTAAATCAACTCTTTAACATTTTTATGCTTATTTCCTGTACCCTCAGCAATAATCAAACTGTTTGTAAACACATCATTGCCTTTAACCGATACAAGCCTATTGTTTGTGGCTACATCCACCGTTGTCATTTACATGCCTTCCTTAGTCCTCCAACAGCTCATTCGGCTCTATGCCCAAAGCCACAGCGATTTTAGCAAGAACATCAACCGTGCAACGCTTTCCGCTTCTTATATAGCTTATGGTCTGTCTTGAAGCACCTGAAACTTCTGCAAGTTGCTTTGCATTCATTTTCTTTTTTGCCATGGCTACCGCAAGTTTAATTTCATCAATTTTACATGACGAATAGTTTGTTGCCATATAAACGCCTCCCTCCATTTATAACTTTTGTGATTTTTATATTGCAATCGTATCACTAATGTGATATTATGTCAATAACAAAAGTGATTTATTTACAAAACTTTTGTTTCTGTTATAATGGTCATATACAAAAGGGGTGTTAATATGGCCATTTCAAAACGAATATATGAGCTAAGGCAACAATATAATTTATCTCAAAAAGAGTTTGCCGAGAAAATAGGTGCTTCTCAGGCCTCTGTAAATTATTGGGAAAACGGGAAAAGAATTCCCAAATTTGAACAAATTCAAAAAATAGCAAAAGCTTTTGAAATTTCAGTATCTTCATTAATTGAAATCGATACTGATACGAAAGAAGCTGCAAAATTGCTAAATATGGATGCAGAAGAATTAGCAAAAGTAAGATATAAAAAAGCAAATGAATTTGTCGAAGAATTTTTTGATATCTATCTTAGTTTCAATACAGCAGAACAGGCTTATTTGGCCCATTCTATGGGATGTGCTTTTAAAGAAATTATCAATAATAATGATGACCTTAAGCACGAATTGCTATCTTTTTTAGATGAATTCCTATTTTCTTTTGCTAATTTAATTGGTCTAAATAAAAAAATTCGAAAAAATATAACCGTTGATGATATGGACGTATGTGTTTATCACACCAAGTCAATTTTATCCATTCCCTTTAAAATAAAAGAACTATATCATCCTGACCCTTGCCAAAAAGAGGACAGCTCAAGCACTTCCGCTGCCGCTGAACACTCTGAAGAACAGTAAGAACTTATAAAAAGGATATAGGCAATAAAGCGTGGTATTTTAATATTTATGGAGGCATTGAAAATGGGTGTAGGAGAAAGAATAAAAGAATTTCGTAAAAAGAAAGGCTTAACTCAAGCAGAACTCGGTGCTCTTTTAGGCGTTTCACAGCAAATGATTGGTCAGTTCGAAAACAGTTTAACGCCACCTAAAATTGAAACTCTTCAAAAAATAGCCTCAGCTCTTAATGTTCCAGTAACACAACTTATTCCTCTTTCACCGTCAACAGAGCAGCCGGATGAGATTCCATTAACGTGTCCTATGAGCTCCGAAGCTCTTAAAAAGCTTACCTTATACTTCAACAAGCTTAACGATACAGGCAAAGAAAAAGCCCTTGAAAGAATTGAGGAGCTGACGGAAATAGCAAAATACACCGAGTAATAAGGGGCTAGCCAAAACCGACACCCCAACCCTAAATTAAACTTAGGGTTGGAATATTATTCCTACCCTTACAACACTCTCTTTTAGTATGGGTGTCGTGAAACGCTACGCCCCTGAAAAGGGTACGCAGAAACACCGTAACCCTAAAACTATCCATAAAAGTAAGCACATATAAAAATACGTAATTTTACGTGTTTTTATTGACATACGTAATTTTACGTGTTATGATATACTTGTAATCGGGAGGGAGGTATAAAAAATGCCGATGACACCAAAAGAAATGGTTAAACTATTAAAGAAAAACGGTTTTGAGGAAGTAAGTCAAAACGGCTCTCACCTTAAAATGAGAAATATGTCAACAGGTCGGCAAACAACCGTACCGATACATAACAAATCCTTAAAAAAGGGATTGGAACAGGAAATTTTAAAACAGGCAGGGCTTAAATAAAGCCTGCGCCCATTTTCCGGCAAGGAGGTAACTATTATGCAGAATATATTGTTTTATCCCGCAATTTTTCATAAAGCCGAGGAGGGCGGCTTTTGGGTATCATTTCCCGATATTCCGGAATGCCTTACAGAGGGCGATGATATGGCTCAAGCCTATGAAATGGCCTCAGACGCTTTAGGCCTGTGCCTTATTGACAAAATAAAGGCAAAAGAGCAGCTACCTAAACCCTCTGAACCAGATAAAATTAATACTTTTCCTGGCGAATATGTAGTGGTGGTACAGTTTAATGAGATTGAATACAATAAAAAATTTAATTCCAAAGCTGTAAAAAAGACATTAAGTATTCCACAGTGGCTTAATGAGGCAGCCATTGAAAGAAATATTAATTTTTCTCAGGTTTTACAAGAGGCATTAATTATTAAATGCCAAAACTAAATAAAAAAGCCCCTCCTGCGCCAACAGGAAGGACTTATACAGGCGGTCTTGTGAACCACCAAATACCAAAATAAGTATATCACAGACCGCCCTTTATTTCTATACCCAAAAACCAAATAAAGGAGGTCCTACAATAAAAAAACGAAAAGACGGGCGTTACTGCCGGAGCATAACCATAGACGGAGTTAAAAAATTCTTCTATGGCAGCAGTAAAGCCGAAGTAAACAAAAAAGTAGATGATTACATCTATCAACTGGAGCACCCTTTTTTAGGCTTCAAAACTGTGGCCGAGGAATGGGAAACAATACACAGTGCTGAGGTTGCCTATAAAACATGGACAACCTACCAAGGGCACCTGAACGCCCTTATAGAGGAATTTGAAGGAAAAGACATAAAAGATATAACACATCTTGATATTACCCTTATCCTTCAGCGTATGGCAAAACAGCGCTATGCAGACAAAACAGTCCGTTCACGCTTCAATGTCTGCAATATGATTATGCAGCATGCCATGTATCAGCGCTACATCACTTCCAATCCCTGTGATATTGTTAAAATCCCCAAGGGCCTGGTTAAAACTCAAAGAGAGCTGCCTGACAACAGCGAAATACAAAAAGTGAAGGACGGTTTAAGCTGCCATTTTGGCTTGTTTGCCTACTTCCTTCTTTTTACAGGACTGCGCCGAGGTGAGGCTTTGGCCATTGAATGGAAAGACATAGACTTTCAGCGTTCTACAATAAATGTCAGCAAATCCATTTACTTTGAGAATAACCGGCCAAAGCTTAAGAGCACCAAAACAGTAAACGGAGTGCGTACAATTCCGCTGCTTGCGCCCTTAAAAAAGGCTCTGAGTGCATTTAAGTTTCGCAATGGGTATTTATTCGGCGGAGCTGAACCGATGACAGAGCAGGCTTTTAGGCGAGCATGGGAGCGCTACAAAAAAGACAGCGGCGTAACCATAACACCGCACCAGCTTCGTCATGCTTATGCCACAATACTTTATGATGCAGAGATTGACCCTAAGGCAGCACAAAAACTTATGGGCCACTCTGATTATAAAACCACTGTTGAAATTTATACCCACATAAGCAACAGCAGAGAGCAGTCAGCTGTGGAAAAATTAAACTCTTTTGTAGCTAATTTTTGACTACTTTTTTGACTACTCAAAAGGTTAAAACCATTAAAGAACGGTGCAAATAATTCCTTAATCAAACATAACAAAAAAGCCCCAAAACCTTGTAAATACAAGACTTTGAAGCTTTCTAATTAAATTGCGGAGGCTGGATTTGAACCAACGACCTTCGGGTTATGAGCCCGACGAGCTACCGGACTGCTCTACTCCGCGGCATTATAAACAGTTAAAAGCCGATGAACGGACTCGAACCGTTAACCTGCTGATTACAAGTCAGCTGCTCTGCCAATTGAGCCACATCGGCGAATTAGTATTCATTTTCTATACCTTCAAAACTGAACAAAGAGCTTCATCTCTTTAATCTTATCAGATTCCTTACCTTTGGTCAAGCCCTCGACCTATTAGTACAAGTCAGCTAAACACATTACTGTGCTTACACCTCTTGCCTATCAACCTTATCGTCTTTAAGGGGTCTTACTTCCGAAGAATGGGAAATCTCGTCTTGAGGGGGGCTTCACGCTTAGATGCCTTCAGCGTTTATCCCTTCCAAACTTGGCTACCCAGCTGTGCATCTGGTATGCAACTGGTACACCAGAGGTTCGTCCATCCCGGTCCTCTCGTACTAAGGACAGCTCCTCTCAAATTTCCTACGCCCACAACGGATAGGGACCGAACTGTCTCACGACGTTCTGAACCCAGCTCGCGTACCGCTTTAATGGGCGAACAGCCCAACCCTTGGGACCGACTTCAGCCCCAGGATGCGATGAGCCGACATCGAGGTGCCAAACCTCCCCGTCGATGTGAACTCTTGGGGGAGATAAGCCTGTTATCCCCAGGGTAGCTTTTATCCGTTGAGCGATGGCATTCCCACTTATTACCACCGGATCACTAAGTCCTACTTTCGTACCTGCTCGGTCCGTCGACCTCGCAGTCAAGCCACCTTCTGCCTTTACACTCTTTGAATGGTTTCCAATCATTCTGAGGTGACCTTCGAGCGCCTCCGTTACTCTTTAGGAGGCGACCGCCCCAGTCAAACTGCCCGACTAACATTGTCCCTTGCCCAGATCATGGGCATAGGTTAGAAATCCAATGATATAAGAGAGGTATCCCACCGGCGACTCCACCTAGACTGGCGTCCAAGCTTCTTAGTCTCCCTCCTATCCTGTACATACATCATCGAATCCCAGTATTAATCTGCAGTAAAGCTCCATGGGGTCTTTCCGTCCTGTTGCGGGTAGCCAGTATCTTCACTGGCTCTTCAATTTCACCGGGCGTGTTGTTGAGACAGTGCACAAATCATTACGCCTTTCGTGCGGGTCAGAACTTACCTGACAAGGAATTTCGCTACCTTAGGACCGTTATAGTTACGGCCGCCGTTTACTGGGGCTTGAATTCAAAGCTTCGCTTGCGCTGACCTCTCCTTTTGACCTTCCAGCACCGGGCAGGCGTCAGCCCATATACTTCACCTTACGGTTTCGCATAGACCTATGTTTTTGCTAAACAGTTGCTTGTGCCTCTTTTCTGTGACCACCTCGCGGTGGCTCCCCTTATCCCGAAGTTACGGGGTCATTTTGCCGAGTTCCTTAACAACACTTCTCCCGTCGGCCTGTGGATTTTCTCCTCATCTACCTGTGTCGGTTTACGGTACGGGTACAAGTAACACAATAGCAGCTTTTCTCGGCAGTGTGGATTCGGCAACTTCCTTACTATTTTTCAGTCCTCATCACATTTCACTTACAAGAGACGGATTTGCCTATCTCTCACAGCTTTATGCTTGACCGGGTTTTTCCACTCCCCGGTTTGCCTATCCTCCTGCGTCCCTACAGTTCTGATTACTTGCAGTACAGGAATATCAACCTGTTATCCATCGACTACGACTCTCGTCCTCGCCTTAGGTCCCGACTTACCCTGAGAAGATTAGCTTTACTCAGGAAACCTTAGATATTCGGCCTAGAAGTTTCTTACTTCTATCTCGCTACTCATTCCGGCATTCTCTCTTCTGTTTCGTCCACCCTCTCTTACAATCAGGCTTCGTCCTTACAGAATGCTCCTCTACCACTGATGTCCTAAGACTATCAATCCGTAGCTTCGGTGTCGTGTTTTAGCCCCGATAATTTTCGGCGCAGGTTTTCTCGACTAGTGAGCTATTACGCACTCTTTAAATGTGTGGCTGCTTCTAAGCCAACATCCTAGTTGTCTGTGAAATCCCACATCCTTTTCCACTTAACACGTACTTGGGGACCTTAGCTGTCGGTCTGGGCTCTTTCCCTTTTGACCACGAGACTTATCTCACGTAGTCTGACTCCTGATGATATCTTGACGGCATTCTTAGTTTGATATGAGTTGGTATCCTTTTGGGGACCCGCGTCAGTTCAGTGCTTTACCTCCGTTAGACTTCTATCAAGGCTAGCCCTAAAGCTATTTCGAGGAGAACCAGCTATCTCCGAGTTCGATTGGAATTTCTCCGCTATCCACACCTCATCGCCACCTTTTTCAACAGATGTGCGTTCGGTCCTCCAAAACCTTTTACGGTTCCTTCAACCTGGACATGGATAGGTCACCCGGTTTCGGGTCTACTAATACCAACTCTACGCCCTATTAAGACTTGGTTTCCCTTCGGCTCCGCACCTTTTAAGTGCTTAACCTCGCTGGCATTAGTAACTCGCCGGACCGTTCTACAAAAAGTACGCCGTTAGGCTCGAAAGCCCTTCGACTGTTTGTAAGCACAAGGTTTCAGGTTCTTTTTCACTCCCCTCCCGGGGTCCTTTTCACCTTTCCTTCACAGTACTGCTTCACTATCGGTCACTAGGGAGTATTTAGGCTTGGGGGGTGGTCCCCCCGGCTTCCCACAGGGTTTCTCGTGTCCCGTGGTACTCTGGATACCGCAGCGGGTCTTCTGTTTTCGTCTACAGGGCTTTCACCCTCTATGGCCGGCTTTCCCAAAACCGTTCGACTAACATAACCTCCATCGCTTTATGCGGTCCTCAACCCCGAAAGACTAGGTCTCTCGGTTTGGCCTGTTGCCATTTCGCTCGCCGCTACTTTGGCAATCGAGTTTTCTTTCTTCTCCTACTGCTACTTAGATGTTTCAGTTCACAGCGTTCCCCCTGTTAAGCTATTTATTCACTTAACAGTACATGAGGTCTTCTCATGCAGGTTTCCCCATTCAGATATCTCCGGATCAATGGCTATTTGCGCCTCCCCGAAGCTTTTCGCAGCTTATCACGTCTTTCATCGGCTCCTAGTGCCAAGGCATTCCCCTTGTGCTCTTACTTGCTTGACCTTTTGCTAAACTTT
>Ga0129308_1000710_pt1 | contig 44658 bp, 42 predicted proteins | sample L827metagenome_FD_94440 | JGI IMG/M metagenome (GOLD analysis project Ga0129308, IMG submission 94440) | Ring-tailed lemur group fecal microbial communities from Wisconsin, USA - L827 metagenome | ecosystem: Host-associated > Mammals > Digestive system > Large intestine > Fecal | place: USA... | reverse complement strand
TGATAAAAGTATTATTTGTCTGCCACGGCAGGATTTAACGGACATGATAAAATATTTATAAATCAAATGTTTTCTGCATCTCCGGCTCAATTTTACCAATGATTTACCAATATTTCTGGAGAGCCAGACTTGCAATTATAATACAAGAATGAAAAGAGTAGCAAAACAGAGGACTTACGGCTTGCCGCCGGTCTTACCACAAATATGATTGCCAACATAGGAAAGGGAAAGCATATCAGCATGGAAACGCTGCTCCGTATCTGCGAAGCCCTGAATTATGGTATTTTAGATGTGATTGCATTGGTACGGGATGAAGCAGATTCATAAAGCGAACATGGAATATATGGAGGACAGCACATGGATTACCGGGAAAACGCCCTATGCTATGAAGATTATTGCCGTTTAAGGGAAAGCGTTGGCTGGGTTAATTTTTCAAAAGAACAGGCGCAGGCGGCACTGAACAACAGTCTATATACAGCGACTGTTTTTGAAGATAATCAGGCTATTGGCATGGGAAGATTGATAGGTGACGGTATGTATTTGATGATAGCCGATATTGTAGTCGCTCCTGCTTATCAGAAAAAAGGGATTGGGAGCAGGATTATCAATATGCTTATAGGATATGCAGACAGGGAGCTGCCGGACGGAGGGCGAGCCAGCATACAGTTGATTGCAGAAAAGGGAAAAGAACCTTTTTATGAGAAATTCGGTTTCAGGATTATTCCACATGAATTTTGCGGTTCAGGAATGAGAAAAGTTATCCGCAAGTGAGTGCAGGGAGAATAAAAATGGAGAATTGGTTTACCGTAGAACAAATAGACCCAGATACATTTGCTATCAGCGAATACAAGCACTGGGAAGAAACACATTGTTATCTATTATGCGGAGAAAAACGAGCTGTTCTTATTGACACAGGTTTAGGCGTTTCCAATATCAAAAAAGTTGTGGACAGCCTGACGGAACTGCCCGTTATGGTCGTTACTACTCATGTTCATTGGGATCACATTGGCGGGCATAAGTATTTTGATAATATTGCCGTACATGAAGCAGAAAAGGACTGGTTATCAGTCGGCTTTCCGATACCGCTGCAAGTCGTTAAGAAAAATCTGACAAGGCTCCCCTGTGATTTTCCAACAGATTTTGATATTAGCACTTATCAGATTTTTCAAGCTACGCCGCACAAAATCCTGCATGACGGTGATTTCCTGAATTTGGGCGGGCGGGAAATTCAGGTCATTCACACGCCGGGACATTCGCCAGGACATTGCTGCTTTTACGAGCCAGTACGAAACTATCTGTATTCCGGGGATTTGATATATAAGGGAAGCCTTGACGCATTTTATCCGACTACCGACCCTCAGCTATTCTATCAATCCATAAAGCGGATATGGAAATACAGAATAAATAAGGTTTTGCCCGGTCACCATCAGTTAGATATTCCTGTTTCTTTGATGGATGATATTGAAGCCGGATTTGAACAATTAGAAAGAGCCGGGAAACTTAAACAGGGAAATGGACTGTTTGGGTTTCGGGATTTTCAAATTCATATATAATTCAAAGCCAGCCGTTGCAGGAACCACAATTCCCACAACGGCAGTTTTTATTTTCTCCTGCGCCGGAAATTCAAAGGATTGTTTTTAATGACCGGCGATTTTGCCAGCACTTTTTTCAAGACTTTCTGCTCATCAGGGGGCAGCTTGTCAAAGTCGATACCGAGCATATTTAAAATGATTTTCCAGATTTTTGTCAGGTGGTCGCCGGGGAATTTCAGGGCGTTTTGAATATCTTGCGCCATTTTCTTTGCGAGGGAGAAATCCGGCGTGCTGTCAATATCGTGTTCATGGGCTTTCCGTATATCGTGGAGAATGGAATCCCATGTTTTATGCGTCACATGGCAGAAAAAATCTTCTTCCTCTAATTGGGCGGCAAGAAGCGTTTCCGAATATAAATCCCCGTCCACATAGCGGTGCTTCTGAATGAGGGCAAGCCGCTGTTCTTCCAGCCCTTCGTTCATATCCCGGAAGCGGGCGGTCGCATGACCGTCTATGTAAATTTCCGTATCGGTCATCAGCCGCTCAAACTTTCCGTGGGTGATAATCTCACAGAGCAGCCGGTTATTGATTTTACCGCTTTTCAAAAGCTCCACTGTTTCATCATTCAGGTGCAGCTCCATTAAGGGCGTGTTTACCTGCTCCCTGTTTTCTGTCCGGCATAGCAGGTAATCAAGGGACACCTCGTAGAAGTCTGCCAGAATGACGAGATTGCCATGATTGATTTCTTTGTAATCGTCCGCTTCATAGCTGCCAAGGGCAGACTTTGAAATGCCGGTCAGGTTTGATAGTTCTTCCAGCTTCAGCTTTCTCTCTGTGCGTAAATCCTTTAGCCGTTCCTGTATGCTAAGGCGTGATTTCATAAGCGAATGGCTCCTTTCCGACGGCTCCCCGCCGCTCTCTAAAGATTATACCACACCATTTCCGGGAACGTGGAAATTTTCGATTTCCAGCCGGATTTCCTACTTTATGGACATACGGAGCAGGGCACAAAAATGTTCTATGATACAAGTAGTTCATCGGTGAATCAATTCAACCGAATGACCGGCTTGTGTGGGATATGCGCCCCGGAGATGTAGCGCCGTGACCTGCGGCAGGGAAATGGAGGAACCCTGACCGCAGCGAGCGTACCAAGGGGAGCGAAACGCCGCCGTAGGAATCGGGGGCAGGAACGACACCGGGAAGAACCGGCAAAATGGACACCAAAACGATACCAAAGACCAACAATCGGGCGAGGGATAGACTACCCTGCCCGTAATACTACGGGGGATTTTTGGGCGGCTCTATGGCTTGAATTTCCCTGAAAATCGTCCCGAAACGCAACACGAAAATCTGCTATCCGTCCACCGGCGGCTGTTACCGCCAGTATGGGCGGATTTTTCATTAAGGAGGCACCATGCCGAGAATGTCAAATAAGTTGAAGAAAGAGCTTGCTTTCTTCTTAAACGAGCGTGGACGCAGGAGCTACAACGGGCTTTGCCGGAAATGCCAGAACGAGTGCAAGCAGAGCTTCCGGGCTGTTATCATCGACTGCCCCCACTACCGTTCCAAACGCTCAAAACGAAAAAAGGAGGACAACGACTGAATGGAATTTGAATTTATGACCGAAGAGACCGCCCTGCCACCGAGTATGCCGCTGCCGAGAGCCATGCTGCAGCTCCCGATCAGCAGCACCGCAAAGGTCATGTACGCCCGTATGCTGGACGCTGTTCTGACAACCGGTACCGAGGACATGAACGGGATTTTGTTTATCTGCTTCCCGATTGTGGAGCTGTCGGCGGCGTTGTCCCGCAGCACTATGACCGTGAAGCGTTCCCTGAATGAGCTGGAAGTTGCCGGACTGATTGTGCGGGTGCGGCAGGGCTTTGGGGAGCCGAACAAGATATATATACTCATTCCCAGAACGGAGGGCTGACGCCATGAGTGAAAAGCTGGAAAAGCTGAATCAGGAGATAGAGAAAACCGAAGCAAAGCTGCGGAGGGCGCAACATGAAGAAAAGATTCTGGAACACCAGATAAAGACGCTGACCCGAAAAGAGCGGACGCACCGGCTCTGTACCAGAGGGGCGGAGTTGGAAAGATACCTGCCCCACCCGGAGCTTTTGCCGGAGGAACAGGTCAAGCTGTTCTTGAAGCTGCTCTTTCATCGGGACAGCACCCGGCAACTCGTAGAACAGGTATTTGTCGGAACCGGCACAGAAAAGGAGGACACGGAATGAATGTGAAATTTTCAGAGGACGAGCTGGCTATGGTTTACCAGTATGCCGCCGATACGAAACAGGAAACCCTTGCCGGACTTCGTGAAATCATGCCGGTCATTCGTGACAGGCAGGCGAGAGAGATTGTGAAAAGCACAATCCGAAAGCTGGACGCTATCCCGGAGCCGGAGTGCCGCCGCTTTATCGCTGACACCAGACAGCGGTTTATCCAGAAGCGGGACAATTCAATCCGGCGCAGGCTGGCGGAAGCAAAGGCGCAGACGAGGGAGAAAACGCCCCATTCCAAGAGAAAAGAACCAGACCGGGAACGGTCATAATGGCTTCCAGAGCGGCAAGCGGGGCTTCCCCCTCTGAAAGAGGGCGCAACTATACACCACCTGAAAGGTAGTGTGTTGCGTCCTGCCGGAAGCCCCTTGCAGGGAGCAGATGATTTCCACAGATTTCCAATCCGCTCCAATTATCACAGGGGAAGCTACACTTCCCCTGCGCTGGCTGCCGCCAGCTACCCCTTAGTGGACTTGCCGCCTGAAAACAACTTGCTTTGCAAGCTGCTTCCAGCCAGCAAGTTTGATGAATCTGCTCATGCTTCTTCCGGTATCTCCCGAAACGTGATATACTCAAAAAAATTTGAAATTGCCTATTGACCCTCACGGAGCGTCATAGATTAAAGTGAATATATCAAGAGCAGGAGGCAGGCAGCTATGAGGACGGTAAAGGAAATATCAGATTTAACAGGTATCAGCGTGCGCACGCTCCACTATTATGATGAAATCGGGCTGTTAAAGCCGACAGATAAAAGTGAAGCGGGATACCGGCTTTATGACGATAAGGCATTGGAAACATTACAGTCAATTTTATTTTTCCGTGAGTTTGATATTCCATTGAAAGAAATCAAAGCTGTTATGGAAAATCCAGCGCTTGAGAAAAACCAGATTTTGCAAATGCAGAAGAAAATGCTGGTGGCAAAGAAAGAACGCATGGAGCGTTTGATTGACAGCATTGACAGGATTTTGAAAGGAGATAATAAAGTGGATTTTGCAGTTTTCAGCAGAACAGAAATTGAAGAAATGTTTCAGACTATGTTGGAACATATGCCGGAAAATATGAAAGAACTTTCAATTAAAGAGTTTGGAGGTATTGAACAATGGAAGGAACATTATATGCAGGTAATGTCCAGAGAAGAAATGCAGAAAGGCTATGCAAAGGTTGTTGAGTGGTATGGCGGAAAAGATCATTTCCTATCAGTTGCCAACAAACCTATTAGTAAAGAAGTAGCCGAAAGTTATAACAAACGCATGGAGGCGGTTTTACAAAAACTAATAGCAAAGAGAGCGTGCGATGTAAATTCTTTTGAAGTCAAGGAGGTAGTTGGAGAATTTGGTTTTGTATGAAGCAGCTTACGCAAATAAAAAGCGAAGAAGGGCTTATGCTGGCACAGGCACAATACTACCGAAACGAAAAAATCAAGTCAATGATAGACGAAAAATATGGTGCAGGGGCTTCTGATTTTTTCGCACAAGCAATAGAAGCCTTTTACAAAAGCGAATAATCTAAAGTTCAATTAAATACCCGCCGCCCACCGGCGGCACTACCGAGCAGGAAATCTTTTTTAGGTTCCCTGCTCTTTTTATGCCCGGAAGCCGGGAGAAAGGAGGAACCCATGCCAAGAAAACCATGCCCCCACTTTGATGTGCGGATTATTCAGCGTAGCAACCGCCAGTCCGCCGTTGCTTCCGCCGCCTACCAGAGCGGCGAGCGGCTCTTTTCTGAATACGACCAGAAGCAGAAATACTATTCCCATAAAAGCGAGATTGTCCACACGGAAATCATGCTGCCGCCCCATGCCCCGCCGGAGTACGCAGACCGCAACACCCTATGGAACGCCGCCGAAGCCGCCGAGAAGCAATGGAACGCCCAGCTTGCCCGGAGAATCATTCTTGCCATTCCAAGGGAAATCCCCCCGGAGCGGCAGGCTGACCTTATCCGGGACTATTGCCGGAAGTTTTTCGTTTCCAAAGGCATGATTGCCGATTTTGCCGTCCACGACAAGGGGGACGGCAACCCTCACGCCCATATCCTCTTTACCATGCGAGCCATGGACGAATCCGGCAAATGGCTTCCCAAGTCCCGCAAGGTCTATGACCTTGACGAGAACGGCGAGCGAATCCGGCTCCCGTCCGGGCGCTGGAAAAGCCACAAGGAGGACACCGTGGACTGGAACGACCAGAAGTATTGCGGAATCTGGCGGCAGGGCTGGGAGGACACCGCAAACCGCTATCTGGAAGAACTGGAAAGCCCGGTGCGCTTGAACTTAAAATCCTATGCGGAACAGGACATAGACCAGATTCCCACCGTCCACATGGGAGCCACCGCCAGCCACATGGAGAAGAAAGGCGTTAAGACCGGCATTGGAAATCTGAACCGGGACATTCAGGCCGCCAACCGCCTCATGCGCTCAATCCGGCAGACAGTACGGAGCTTAAAGGGCTGGCTCTCCGACCTGAAAGAGAAAAAAGCGGCGCTCATGGAAGCCCTGACCCAGAGAAGGGAGCCGACCCTGCCGCAGCTTCTTTCCCACTACATGGACTTGCGGCGGGCGGAACGCTCTGACTGGACAGCCAAGGGGCAGCTTAAAGGCGTTGTTTCCGATTTTAACAAGGTCATGGCGGCGATTGACTTCCTGCGGGAAAAGGAAATCTCCACCGTGGAGAGCTTGGACGGGCGGCTGGACGAAATCAACCAGGCAGCGCTCTCTATCCGGCAGGGCATGAAGAAATCCGAGAAACGGATAAAAGCCATTGACACCATGCTTTCTTATATCGACAGCTATGAAGCCACAAAGCCGGTTCGTGCCGAGTATGCCGCTATCCGCTGGAAAGGGAAGAAAGAAAAATTTGCTGCCGCCCACCGGGACGAACTGGACGCTTATAATGCCGCCGTCCGGTATTTCAAGGCGAACTTAAAAGGCGAGAAATACAGCCAGAATGACCTGACCGCCGAGCGAAAAACGCTTTCCGATTCCCTGACGGGACAAACGGAGAAGCTGGAAGCGGTTCAGGCAGACTTAAAGGTGCTGCGGGATGTGCGCTACTGGATAAACCAAGTGCTGCCGCCGGAGCAGTACCGCCAGCCCCCGGAAGCAGACGGGCGGAAATCACTCCAAAGCGAGGTCAAGGGACGGGCGGAACGAATCAAACGGCAACAGGCAGACCGCAGCCAGCCGCCACGCCCTCAGAAAAAACAGGACAGGGAGCTTTAACAAGACAACCGAATATCAACCGGCGCTTGCCATTTTCAACCGAGAATGACAGGCGCTTTTTCTATTTCAGGATTTTTTAGGAGGACTTTTATTGAATGTATTTGAAGCCGTGAAGCAGTACGTTACCACAAGACAGGCTGCCGAGCATTACGGAATCCGGGTGAACCGCAACGGAATGTGTGCCTGCCCGTTCCACAACGACAAGACCCCCAGCATGAAAGTTGACCGCCGCTTCCATTGCTTCGGCTGTCAGGCGGACGGGGACGTGATTGACTTCGTTTCCCGCCTGACCGGAACCGGCACAAGGGAAGCTGCCGTCATGCTGGCGCAGGATTTCTCCATTCCCTACGAGGACAGAGCGCCCACCGGCAGGAGCCGCCCCAGACCCAAAGCGCCGCCCGAAACGCCGGAGCAGCAATTTAAGCGCATGGAGCGGTACGCTTTCCGGGTACTGTCCGACTATTATCATCTCCTGCGCCGCTGGGAGAAAGACCTTGCCCCGCAAACGCCGGAGGAAACATGGAACCCGCTGTTTACGGAAGCCCTGCAAAACAAGGCAAAGGTGGAATACCTGCTGGACACCCTGCTTTTTTTAAGCATGGAGGAACGGGCTTCCCTCATTACCGAGTATGGAAAGGAAGTGAAACGCCTTGAGCGAAGAATGGCAGAGCTTACCGCCGAAGATAAGACAGGACGTGACCGAAGCCATCGCCGCAGCGCCCCCGCCCCGGAGCGTTGAGGAAGTAAAATCCATGCTGGAAACTACGGAGAAAGGCGGCTTCCGCAACAGCATACGGAACTGTCTGACCGTGTTCCAGTGCGACCCGCTCCTTTCCGGCGCAATCGCCTACAATATGCTGACTGACCGCAACGACATCATAAAGCCGTTAGGCTATGAGCGCAGCACCAGCAAGGCAGTCACGGACACGGATATGCGGTATATCCGGCTGTATCTGGAAGAAACCTACGGGCTTACCAGTGAGAAAAAGATTGCAGACGCCTGCGAGCTTGCCGCCCACCAGAACAGCTACCACCCGGTCAGGGATTACCTGAACAGCCTGACGTGGGACGGGACGGAGCGAATCCGCTTCTGCCTGCGGCGTTTTCTGGGAGCTGACGCAGACGATTACACCTATGAAGCCCTGCGGCTTTTCATGCTGGGAGCCATTCACCGGGTTTTCTGCCCCGGCTGCAAGTTTGAGGTCATGCTCTGTCTGGTAGGCGGTCAGGGAGCCGGGAAGTCCAGCTTCTTTAGGCTGCTTGCCGGAAAGGACGAATGGTTTTCCGATGATTTACGGAAGCTGGACGATGAAAACATCTACCGCAAGCTGCAAGGGTTCTGGATTATCGAAATGTCGGAAATGATTGCCACCGCAAACGCAAAGAGCATTGAGGAAATCAAGTCATTTTTAAGCCGCCAGAAAGAGGTCTACAAGACCCCCTATGCAATCCACCCGGAGGACAGACCGAGGCAATGCGTGTTTGGCGGCACGTCAAACGCCCTTGACTTCCTGCCCCTTGACCGTTCCGGCAACCGCCGCTTCCTGCCGGTTCTGGTATGCCCCGAACAGGCGGAGGTTCACATTTTGGAGGACGAAACCGCTTCACGGGCTTATATCAGCCAGATGTGGGCAGAAGCCATGACGATATATAAAAGCGGCGGCTGGAAGCTGGCGCTTACCCCGGAAATGGCACGCTACCTAAAGGAACACCAGAGGGACTTCATGCCGGAGGACACCAAGGCAGGGCAGATTCAGGCGTTCCTTGATAGCTATACCGGCGGGGCGGTCTGCTCCAAGCAGCTCTACAAGGAAGCCCTAAACCACGCTTTTGACGAGCCGAAGCAATGGGAAATCCGGGAAATCAACGAGATTATGAACCAGTGCGTCACCGGCTGGAAGTATTTCTCCAATCCCCGTATGTTCGCCGGGTACGGCAGACAAAAGGGCTGGGAACGGGAGCAACCGGCAACGGACACCGACAACGGAGGGGAAAAAACGCCGGACGGATTCGAGCCGGTCACAGAGCAAATGGAGCTTCCATTTTGAAAAAGACCGGGCAGGAACGCCCCCGTTGCCGACTTCGTTGCTATCCCGTTGCCGACCCCGTTGCCGGGAGAAATCCTGTAACTGCGGGCTTTTCTCCCCTCTGACAACCAAAACAACCAAAAAATAAAAGAAAAAGTAAATAGTATAGAACCAGCCAGACAGAGATTGTTTTCAAGGTCTTTTGAAGCCAGTTGCCGGACTTCGTTGCCGACCCTCTCCTTGTCTGGCTCATTTCATGTGCGCGGGCAACGAGCCAAGCGGATATGCTTGCATATCCATTTGGCGACTGCCGCGACAACGACAGTTATGGAGGTAAATGCCTATGGCAAATAACAAGATGAATGACGATACAAAAAGATATTCAGATATTCCGGTCTGGCGTAGATATACGCTGACCATTGAAGAAGCTGCCGGATATTATCATATCGGCGAGGGAAAGCTGCGGATGCTCATTGATGCACACCCCAATGAGGATTTTTATGTTATGAATGGAAACAGAGCCTTGATTAAGCGTGAGAAATTCGAGCGGTATCTGGATCAGGCAACTGCTGTATAAAAAGCCCAAAAAGAGAAATGGCAGATTGCCGTTATCCTATGATAAAGCTATACGGAGAGTCAAATTTGTGGTATTATAACCTTGCAAGTTTGGCTCTCCTTTTTTGAAAGGAGAGATTCGATGAGTGAGAAAAGACGAGATAACCGTAATCGGATTTTGCGTGAGGGCGAGTATCAGCGCACAGATGGGAGGTATCGGTTCCGCTATATTGATGAGGACGGCAAGGAGAAAAATGTTTACAGTTGGCGTTTGGATAAGAATGACCCTATGCCCAAAGGCAAAAAGAGGGAACTTTCGCTGCGGGAAAAAGAGAAGCAGATTGAAGCTGATTTGTTCGACCACATTGTAACCAACGGCGGTAACTACACGGTATTGGAGCTGGTAGAAAAGTATGTGTCCTTGAAAACCGGCGTTCGTCATAATACTGTTGCCGGATACAAGACGGTTATTAACATCCTGAAAAAAGAAGCGTTTGGCAGGCAGCGCATTGATAAGGTGCGTTTGTCGGATGCAAAGGCGTGGCTTATCAAACTTCAACAGGTAGACGGCAGAGGGTACAGCTCCATTCATTCTATCAGAGGTGTTCTCAGACCGGCATTTCAGATGGCGGTGGATGATGACCTGATTCGCAAAAATCCTTTCGGGTTTGAACTGGCATCGGTTATTGTCAATGATTCTGTTACGAGAGAAGCGATTACCCGGAAGCAGGAGAAGGATTTGCTGAAATTCATTAAAGAAGATAATCATTTCAGCAGATATTATGATGCAATCTATATCCTTTTCCACACGGGGCTTCGTATTTCCGAGTTCTGCGGATTGACGATACCTGATATTGAGTTCGGGGAAATGCGCATTAAGGTAGACCACCAGTTACAGCGCACATCACAGATGGAATATGTGATTCAGGAGCCGAAAACCGAGAGCGGTATCCGCTATGTGCCTATGACAGAAGACGTTGCGGCGTGCTTCCGCAGGATAATTGCCAAGAGGGAAGCTCCGAAAGTAGAGCCGATGGTGGAGGGCTATATCCGTTTCTTATGTTTGGACAAAAACGATATGCCTATGGTTGCGCTTCACTGGGAGAAGTATCTGGAACATATCATTGAAAAGTACAACAAGATTTATCGTGTCCAAATGCCGAAAGTAACCCCTCATGTATGCAGACATACCTTTTGCTCTAATATGGCAAAGTCGGGAATGAATCCCAAAACCTTACAGTACATCATGGGGCATGCAGACATAAGCGTAACCTTGAACACCTACACCCATGTGAATTTTGACGATGCCAAAGAAGAACTGCATCGAGTAGCGAATGGCTGAAAAAGCCTGTTGGTAAAGCCGCTCATTTTACCAACGTATTTACCAATTTTGCAGGGACAAATATGAGAAAGTATGGGACGATTTGAGAAAATACTTTGAAAACAGAGGTTTTCGGAACAGCCCCCAAACCCTGTAAAATCAAGCATTTGAGAAGAAATACAGGACTTATAAGGAGTTACAGAAAAATGATAAAAGTATTATTTATCTGCCACGGCAACATCTGCCGCAGCCCCATGTCAGAGTTCATCCTTCGCGACATGGTCACAAGGCGCGGCTTTGCCGCGCAGTTTTCCATCGCCTCTGCAGCTACCAGCCGCGAGGAAATCGGCAATCCTGTCTACCCGCCCGCGCGCCGGAAGCTGCGCGAGCACGGCATCGATCCGGTGGGCAAGACTGCGCGCCAGATGACAAAGGCGGACTATCAGGAGTATGACTATTTGCTGGCAGCGGAGCGCTACAACATCAGCAACATGCTGCGCATCACCGGAGGCGACCCGGATCATAAGATCTGCCGTCTGCTGGATTTTTCGGACAAGCCCAGAGATATTGACGATCCCTGGTATACGGGAAATTTTGATGTGGCCTGGGATGACATCGTTGAGGGCTGCGAAGCTTTTCTGGAATACCTGGAACGGGAAGGGAAAATCCGAGTGAAATGACAGGGAAGGATCTGATGGGGATAGTGTGAAAAATAAGCTTGATAGCTTATTTTTTGCACGTCTATTTGTGCCGGAGCGTCACAAATAGCTTTGATGACAGACGAGAGAATCGCAATGCGGCAAGCCTGCCGCATAAACGAATTTCTCGTCGTCCTGTCGCTAACGTTCCGGAATGGAGATTGGTATGAGTGATAAACAGAAGGGCTTCCGCTTCGCGGTGATGGGAGCGGGATATATTTCCGGCAAATTTTGCGATGCCGTAAAGCGGGTAGAGGGCTGCAACGTGGCAGCAGTTGCCAGCAAGTCCATGGAGCGGGCGCTGGCCTTTGGGGAGAAAAACGGCGTGGAGCGCGCTTATGACAGCTATGAGAAGATGTTGGAAAGAGAACGGCCGGACTGCGTCTATATCGGGGCGACGACGGACGCGCATTATGAACTGAGCAAACTGTGCATAGAGCATAATGTGCCGGTACTGTGCGAGAAGCCAATGTTTGGAAACAGCGGGCAGGCGGAGGAGATTTTTTCTCTTGCAGAGGGAAAACGGGTGTTTGCGATGGAAGCCATGTGGAGCCGTTTCCTTCCGGCAGTCAAAAAGGCCAAAGATTGGCTGGACAAAGGAGAAATCGGCGCGCCGGTTTATGGGGAGATCGCCCTTGGATTTCGGGCACCTGAAAATCCTGCAAACCGCTATTACAGTCCGAAATTGGGCGGCGGAGCTGCTTATGATCTGATGGTATACTGTTATGAGCTGGCTGACTTTTTGCTGGGCAGACCGGAAGCGGCAGAAGCGGTGTCCGCAGTTTTTGGGAAGACTGGTGTGGATTTGACGGATCATCTGCTGCTGCGCTTTACCGCGGACGGAGTCTGCCAGGTGCTGCCCGGTGAGGAAAACCAAGAAGACCTGTGCGGATGCCCCCGGATACTGGTGTCCTGCATGGCAACGCTGGCCGCGCCTGTGGAGGAGAAATTGATCCTCTATGGGAAAAAGGGAAAAATACATATTCCGATTCCTCATATGGCAAAGGAAGCGTTTTTGTATGATGAAAAGGGAAAGTGCCGGGAACATTTCCGGGATGAGATGACGGAAAACGGCTTTATTTATGAGGTAGAGGAGGCGGTGCGCTGTATTCGGGCGGGCAGGATCGAGAGCGAAACGGTGCCCCACAGTCTGACTTTGGAGTGCGCCCAAATATTTGACAGATTGTTTGAAAATCGGGATCACGGGACAGGGCTGTGATTTTGAATCGGCTGAGACGAAAAGAGAAGGCCGGGTTTCTTGGAAATGAGAAATCCGGTCTTTTTTGGTGCGTGAATTTATGCAAATATTTTGCCCAAACGCGCAAAAAGGGCACATGCCCAATGATCCGTGCATAATTTATAAAAAAGCTTAAAAATATTAAGGTATGCAGAGCGATGGAAAATTATGAGAGATTATCACTGGAAACAAATCTTTTTTTCGCGAGGATCATGAAAGAACATTCCCTTTTTCTGGAAGCAGGCTTTCCCGGAAAAAATGTGGATTATATCCGCAGGGCGGAGCGGTTTAAAACCGGCTTTGAGGGGATTTTGTCCCAGGCGGCAGGGCTGGGAAACGGAATGGTGGGAGAGAAGGTGCTTCGCTCCGGAGAGCTGTTCACACAATATACGCTGGATGCGGAGATGCAGACCGCCTATCTGACGGGAATCGGAATTAATTCCGGGATTACCAGACAGGAAATGCAGCTGTCAAGCTGCTGCGGCAGGATTTCCTGCGGCTTCACCAGGCAGGTGGAGCGCTTAAACGAGCGGGCGCTTCGTCTGCTTGACGGGCTGATCTCTTTCAAAGAGGAAATTTTGAGAGAGGTGAGGGCGTGCAATCTGTATACGGCAAACTATCCGCTTTTGATTGATCACATCCTGCGGGAAGCGAAGCTGTATCGCTGTATTCTCAGAAAATTGCAGGGATATGAGGAGGATGGCTGCTGCGATATTTGGTCCACCGAGATTTTCTGGAACAGAATCATGATGGAACATGCGCTGTTCATCCGGGGGCTGCTGGACCCCACGGAAGAGGAGCTGATCCGGACGGCGGACGGTTTTGCACAGAATTACAGGGAGTTGCTGGCGGAGGCGAAAAAGGCAGACTGCAGGGCAATAGAACTGACCGCGCGGACATTGCAGGAAACCGTGAAATATCGGGATTTTAAGGAAGCAGGAACAAAGGGAATCAGCGAATGTCAGATTTCATCCCTCATACTGCCTCTGTTGGCGGATCATGTGCTGAGGGAAGCGAACCATTATCTGAGATTATTGGAAAAAAAGGTGTAGCGGCGGCGATGTAAGGCTGTAAGATTAATGATCATAGAAAATGTGAGGAGAAGTACGATGGAATTATGCAACTATAATCAACAGGGAAAAATCAGGACTTTTGACATTGAGGCGATTCAGATACCGATTGTCTATAACAAATATGGAGATCATGATCCTGACGGGCTCTTATATGTTTTAAAAAAGGATGCCCGGCGGATACAGGAAGGCGCGATGGAGAACTTCGAACAGGAAATTCCCCAGCCCTTTGAAGAGGTGCAGCCTTTGGTGATCCGGGCCAATCTGGGGGATAAAATCCAGATTCACTTCAGCCATTCACTGAACCGGGAACTGTCCATTCATGTGCAGGGACTGTCTTATGATGTGAATACGTCGGACGGGGCGAGCGTGGGATTTAACAGGGATTCCACCACAAGCAGGGAGATTTGTTATACCTGGTATGCGGATCAGGAAGGGGTATTTCTGTTTTCTGATATGGGAGATACCAGGAGCAGTGAAGAGGGAACGAATATTCATGGGCTGTTCGGTGCGGTGATCGTGGAGAAGCCTGGCGCAATATGGAAAAATCCGGAAACAGGTGAGGATCTGGAGAGCGGGCTGTTTGCGGATATTTATCATCCGGCAGAGCCGGCTTTTCGGGAGTATACGGTTTTTTTTCATGATGAACTGGAAATGAAGGATAAAAACGGGGAGCAGCCCATAGATCCGCACACCGGGTTGCCTTCTTCGACAACAGCCATCAGCTATCGCGCGGAGCCCATGCGCAACCGCCATCCTCTTACTCATGATCCGGCGGATTCAGGGGAGGAGATTTCCATGAGCTCCTGGGTTTATGGGGATCCGGCACCGCCTATTTTGAAAGCGTATGTGGGAGATCCGGCGAAAATCCGTCTGGTGCACGGCGGCGTGAAGGAGACGCATGTCTTCCATTTGCACAACCATCAGTGGAGATTGGAGGGAAGTGATTCGGATTCTATCATATTGGATTCCATTTCCATCAGCCCGCAGGAGTGTTATACCCTGGATATTCTGTTCGGGGCGGGCAGTTTGAACCGCACCATCGGGGATGTGATTTTTCACTGTCATCTGTATCCCCATTTTCATGAGGGAATGTGGACGCTGTGGAGAATTTATGACCGGCTGGAGGACGGCAGCGGTACGCTGCCGGACGGAACGCCGATTCCGCCGCTTTTGCCGCTGAAGGACAGAAAAAGACCGCCCAAAAAGGATAAATGTCATCCCGGGTATCCGAATTTCATCAACGGTACCTTCGGGGAAGCGCCGCTGCAGCCTCCTCTCGGCATTCTGGACGAAAACGGGAACAACGTGATTGATCCGACGCCGCTGGAGCGGGCAAATTTTGTGGAAAACTTTGAGCCGGGCGCTCTTTACTCGGATACTTGCCCCTGCCACACCGATGCCTGCGACTGTGAGGAGAATGGCTGCGACTGTGAGGAGAATGGCTGCGACTGTGAGGAGAATGGCTGCGACTGTGAGGAGAATGGCTGCGACTGTGAGGAAAATGGCTGCGATTGCGAGGAGAATGCCTGCAACTGTGAGGAGAATGGCTGTGAAGCGTGCGAAGGCGATGACAGCGATTTGGGCTCTGCGCTGTGCAGGCCCTGCGATTGTGAATGCTGTCCGGAAAAGGTCCGCGTGTTTGAACTGGCGCTGGTTCAGGCGAAGGTTGTGTATAACAGCTATGGCTGGCATGATCCTCAGGGAAGATTTTTTGTTCTGAAAGAGGAGCTTGAGCGCTGCGGCGGTCTGGATGCCTATATAAAAAAGGTGGAGTGCGGGGAAATTCAGGCGGAGCCGCTGGTGATCCGAGCCCATCCGGGGGATTGCATCGAAGTCAGACTGACAAACCTTTTGCCGGAATTTTTGGAGGAAAGCCCTTTTCAGCTGCGGACCCGGACGGATATTGTGGGATTTCATATTCATCTGGTGAAGTTTGACACCATCGTGTCGGATGGCGCTGCCAATGGCTGGAATAATATCGCCGGGGCGAGGAGGTATGAAACCCTGGTGGAGCGGTTTTTTGTGAATGACCAACTGAATACGGTATTTTTCCACGATCATCTGTTTGCCAATTCCCACCAGCAGCACGGTGTGTTCGGCGCTCTGCTGATTGAGGAGCCTGGATCCACATTCCATGATATCCGGACGGGGGAAGAGATTTTGTCCGGAACAAAGGCTGTGATCAGGAGAAAGGACGGAACCTCTTTCCGGGAATTTGCATTGTTTCTGCACGATTTTGCGCTGCTGTTTGACTGGGACGGAAAGCCCTTAAATCCGCCCGCGGTGCCCGGCTCTCATGATGATCCGGGAGTGATGGGAATCAACTATCGATGTGAACCGATGCGGGAACGTCTGCGCGCCCATGAAGATCCGGCTTATATTTTCAGTTCTCTTGTGCATGGGGACCCTGCCACTCCGATTCTGGAGACTTATCCGGGGGACGAAATCATGATCCGTCTGCTGGACGGCGCCCATGAAGAACAGCATTGTCTGAATATCACGGGCATGTCCTGGCAGAAGGAGTTAAACGACAGGCGTTCGCCCCTGACGGCTTCCCAGCCGTTGGGCATATCCGAGGCATTTAACCTGCGGATTACCCAGGATTATGCGGCGGGAGACTATTTATACTATTCCGGCGGTGTGGATGATGCCTGGCTGGGGCTGTGGGGCATCATACGGGCCTATGCGAAACCGCAGAAATGTTTGAAGCCGCTATGCAAGCCGAAAAATATGATGCTGCCGCTGCCGCCGTGTCCGGGACCCAATGCGGTAGTCAGGCACTATGAGATCGCAGCGATTCAGAAAAATATCCAATATAACCGTTATGGGGATCACGATCCGGATGGGCTGCTGTTTGTGCCCCTCGATCAGGCGGAAGCGGTCAGAGAGGGAAGATGTGAGCCCAAGCCGCTGATTCTGCGTGCGAATGCCGGCGACTGGATCGAGGTGACGCTGCACAATCTGTTCGATCCTGCGAAACCGGTTCCCTTCTTCGACTATCCCAGAGTCCCTCTGGATGAAAAACACAGGCCTTCCAACCGGGTGTCCTTAAACCCGCAGTTTCTGCAGTATGATCCGGTCTGCGATTCCGGTATCAATGTGGGATTTAATAACCGGGAGCAGACGGTCGGATACGGAGAGAGCAAAAAGTATCTGTGGAAGGCTGACCGGGAATATGGAACCTGTATTTTGCAGTCCTTCGGAGATATGAGAAACCATCGGTATCATGGCATGTTTGGAGCGATCATCATAGAGCCCGTGGGCGCAAAGTGGTATAAGAATTTTTCCTGCGCGGCCGGGACTTTTGAGGAGCAGGCGGTGATTACCGCGCCGGGTGAGGAACCGTTCCGGGAATTTGTCACCTTTATTCAAAACGGTATCCGGCTGTTGGATAAAAACGGGGAGCTGATCCAAACCGCGCAGGATGGCGAGGAGGATCCGGTGGATGCGGAGGACACGGGTGAAAAGGGATATAACTACCGCTCGGAGCGGTTTGCCAACAGACTGCGCTTTTTGGATCGGATTTCCCAGGTATTTAACAGCCGCATACACGGAGATCCGGCAACGCCGGTATTTCGCGCTTATCCGGGAGACCGCGTGATTTTCCGCACGCTGATGCCGGCAGATAAGCCCCGAAACGTGGGATTTGCCGTCCACGGACACAGCTGGAAGGAGCAGCCTGGGGATCCCGGCTCGAGGCAGATTTCCCTGCAGGGAGCGGTCAGCATCGGAAACCGCTATGACATGGAACTGACAGGCGGCGCGGGAAATCCGGGAGATTATCTGTATCGTTCCGGCAGCGTGAAGTGGGACTTAGAAAGCGGTATGTGGGGAATTTTCCGGGTGGTGAAACATTCCCTGCGCTGCAGATGCCGGGATTTTTGCCAGAGCGCGGCGGCGCGTTTCGGAAAAAAGGCGGGGTGATCAGCCTGAAATGAACGGACGGAAGCTACTGGCATTCATAAATGGTTTTATCATCCTTGATCGTCTGTAACACTCTGATATTTTTCAGCTCCATGGGCGGTACGGTGAGCGGGTTTTTGTCTAGAATGACAAAATCTGCCCGCTTGCCGGGCCGGATGGAGCCTTTTTCGTTTTCTTCAAAATACTGGTATGCTGCGTTGATGGTGACGGCCCTCAGCGCCTCCATGACGGGGATGGCTTCTGCATTCAGGCGGATGCCAGCCTTTGTGATGCGGTTGACGCTGCACCAGATCGTTTCCATCATATCGGGCTCGATGACGGGCGTATCCTGATGGAAGGTAAAGGGGACACCGCATTTTAAAGCTGAGGCGGCAGGGCTTAAGTGGGAAGCCCTTTCTATGCCGAAATTTTGGATATGGACATCTCCCCAGTGGTACACATGGGCGACGAAAAAGGAAGGAATGATTCCGAGCCGTTTTGCTTCCGGCAGCTGATCCGGCCCCAGAAGCTGGCCGTGGACGAGTACGGGACGAATTTTTCGGATATCATATCCTTCCTGGGCGATCTTACTGCAGGCGCGCAGATATTGGGCGGCGGCAGCGTCTCCGTTGCAGTGGGCGAGAAGCTGGAGATTTTCCCGTGCTGCAAGGCGCACAAAATTTTCTGCCTGTTCATCTGTCAGCGTGGGATAGCCGCAGTAATCCGCACTGCCTGCATAGGGGAGGCGCATCCAGGCAGTGCGCCCCTGCGGAGATCCGTCCAGAAAAATTTTCAGGCCGCCCAGCTTAAAATGATCTTTGTAAATACAGCGGTGTTCTGCCAGGGCCGGCAGCAGGTGTTGCGCTTCCTTAGCATCCGCAAAACCCACCAGATCCAGCTTCAGCAGCTTTTTTTGCAGGAGCATCTGACAGAGGGGCAGAAGCTGGAGGGGCAGCATTCCTTCCTGAACGGTGGTGATTCCATAGGAAGCGTATTTATCCTGGATGGCGAGATAGGCGTTGACGAGATCCTCGGGGGAAGCCATGGGAACTTTTTGCTGGTACTGAATAAAAGCATTTTCTTCCATGTATCCGGTAGGAGTCCCGTTTTCCACGGCGATCAGTCCGCCCTGGGGGCTGGGCGTTCGGGCAGTGACGCCCAGCAGGCGCAGCCCTGCCGTGTTGAAAACGCCCATATGGCCGGACTGATGCTGAATCATGACCGGATTGTCCGGCGCGGCCTGATCCAGAATGTAGGCAGCAGGATGGGTATGTTCTGAAAGCTGATTGTGGTCATAGCCTTTGCCGATGATCCAGACACCTGCCGGAATTTGGTGAGAATGAATATAGGTGCGGATTTTATCGATGATTTCCTCAAAATTGACGGCTTCCTCCAGCGGCACCTGCAGCTGGGCGGCGGCATAGCCGGAAAAATGGCTGTGCGGGTCGAGAAATGCGGGCAGCATCGTGGCTCCCTTTAAATCCACGAAGCGGGCGCCGCTTTCTGCAAAATCGGCTGCCCGGGTGCTGACAATGCGCCCGTCCGCAGCCGTGACAGCGCCGGCCACAGGCTGCGCTTCTTCCATCGTCAGAATATTTCCGTTGAAATATACAGTTTTGCGCATCGGCATAGTACCTCCTGATCTGTGGAATTGCATTTTATCCGTTCATCTTTTGCGTTTTGCTCATGTGCTGTTTTCTTAACCATAGTATAGCACTTTCGGAATCATGAAAAACATCTTCACATTATTTTAATATTTTTTCCGATTGATTTATGTTATACTTGCTTTAAAAGGATTCGGAACAGTGTATTGAGAGGTTTTTGATGCCGGGATCCTTAAAAGCAAATAGAATGAGGAAACCGATAGAAATGAAGGAACAATTTGTCAGATCGGCGCTGCTTTTGGGCGAGGATGGAATCGACAGGCTTGTGCGGGCAAAGGTGGCGGTGTTCGGAATCGGCGGTGTCGGAGGCTTTGTTGCAGAGGCGCTGGCGCGGGCAGGAATAGGTCATTTCCTTCTGGTCGATAATGATGAGGTGAGCATTTCCAATATCAACAGGCAGATCATCGCGACCTGGGACAGCGTGGGGAAAAAGAAAACTCTGGTGATGAAAGAGCGGATCAGATCGATCAATCCCGATGCGGTGGTGGAGACGAAGGAATGCTTTTTTTTGCCGGAGAATGCGGATGAGATCACATTTTCGGAATATGATTATATTGTGGATGCAGTGGATACGGTCAGCGCAAAGCTGGAGATCATTACACGGGCCAGAGCGGCAGGGGTTCCGGTGCTCAGCTGCATGGGTGCGGGCAATAAGCTGGATCCCTCCCGCTTTATGGTTACGGATATTTATCAGACGAAGGTTTGCCCGCTGGCCAGGGTGATGCGCCGGGAACTGAAGAAGCGGGGCGTGGATGGCTGCAAGGTGGTGTATTCCACGGAAGAGGCTAAAAAGCCCAAGTCGGAACTGCTGTCGGAAGAAGAGGCGGCCGGCCGCCGGGAGGTGCCGGGCAGCGTGTCCTTTGTGCCGTCTGCTGCAGGGCTGGTCGCCGCAGGCGAGGTAGTCAGGGAACTTTGCGGGTATTAAGAGCCTTTCGGCTGAGTCTGCGTATTGATTGTTACCGGTCATATAGTGAACGACAGGCCTTTATTGCGCAGAACTGTGCCAAAGCCTGACAAAAAAGTTGAAAAATGAGGAAAAAGCGATATACTTAGAGTTGATAATGTCGCGGGCATGTAAATTGTCATCCGGTAAAACGCCGGGCGGCAGTCAAATATATTTGTTGGAGAGTTTTCATGAGTATTAATTCCATGGTGTTTCTTACCGCCTTTCTGCCGATTGTTTTCGTGCTGGACAGATTGTGTCTGCACAATATAAAAGTGAAAAATGTTTTGCTGCTGCTGGCCAGTCTCATTTTTTATGCCTGGGGCGAGCCGGTCTATATCGTGCTGCTGCTCTTGTCCATCGCACTGAACTATGGATTCGGGCTGGCGCTGGGAAAGCTGACGGGTGAGAGCAAAGAACGGCCGGGAACGGGCGCGAAGCTGGTGCTGGCAGCCGGCGTTTTATGCAATCTGGCGCTTCTGGGATATTATAAATACTTCGATTTCTTTTTGCGGATTTTAAACAGACTGAGCGGGCGGCAGCTTTTTGAGATGCAGAACATTCCGCTGCCCATCGGCATTTCCTTTTTTACCTTTGGCGCGATAGCCTATCTGGCGGATCTGTACCGCGGATATTATCAGGCTGAGACCAATATCGTGAATATGGCGTTATATATGTCCTTTTTCCCCAAAATATCCGTCGGGCCCATTGCACGCTATAAGGATATGGGAGAACAGCTTGCAAACCGGACGGAAAGTCTGGAAAAAACTGCGGAGGGAATCCGCCGTTTTGCCTATGGCCTGGGAAAAAAGGTGTTGATCGCCAATGTGCTGGGCAGCTGTGTGGACAAAATTTACGGTCAGGACATCAACAATGTGACCGGAGCGATGGTGTGGTGTGCGGCACTTCTTTACACGCTCCAGATTTATTATGATTTTTCGGGTTTTTCGGATATGGCGGTGGGCCTTTCCAAAATGTTCGGGTTTGAGATCTGTGAGAACTTCAATTATCCCTATCTGTCGGCTTCGGTGCAGGAATTCTGGCGCAGATGGCACATTTCCTTAAGCAGCTGGTTTCGGGATTATCTCTATATTCCTTTGGGCGGCAACCGGAAGGGGAAGGTGCGCACTTATGTGAATCTGGCGGTCATATTTCTGGCAACGGGGCTGTGGCATGGAGCCACCACGGCGTTTATTGTGTGGGGAATGCTGCACGGATTTTTCATGATCCTGGAGCGCATCGGCCTCAAGAAGCTTTTGGAGAAAACAAAGGTATTCAAATACATTTATACGGAGTTCATTGTGGTGATCGGCTGGGTGATCTTCCGGGTGGCGAATTTGAAGCCCGCGCTGGCTTACATAGAGAGGATGCTGATGCCCTGGCGCTTTACGGCGAGCACCTTTGCCATGCGGGAGCTTGTGACAAACAGGTGCATTGTGATGGCGGCGGCAGGCGTGCTGGGCATGGGGCTGGTTCAGGCGGCTGTCAGAAGGTTCTGTCCGGCGGCAGAGCGTTTAAAAGGCGGCGTGCTGGAAATGCTGTACTGCATGTTTCTGATCGCAGTGTCCATGCTGTTTTTGGTGAACGGAACCTACAACCCTGCGATTTACCTGAATTTCTGAGAAGAGAATTGAGATTGATTTTGGCGCGGAAGGAAAGGCTTGCATGAATGGCCGTGCGGACTGGAGTGATATATGGAAAAGAAAAAAGCGGCGGGGTGGCTGATCTGTTTTGCACTGCTTCTGCTCATGCCACGTGCAGTGTGGATGGCGGCAGCAGACAGCTTTGCTACCGATGCGACGGAAAATACGGTGACGACGGCGGTGCCGAAGCTGAATAAGGAAAATTATTTAAGCTATGCGGCTTCTCTGGAAAATTATTACAACAGCAATGTGCCCTTCCGCAGTCAGCTCATCACGCTGAACAGCTTGATGGATCTGAAAATTTTCGGGGAAAAATCCATCAACGATAAGGTGGTTGTGGGAGACAATAACTGGCTGTTTTACAGTGCGGAAAGCGACATTGAGGACTACAAGGGCAGCAATCTGTTTACGGAGCAGGAGCTTGCGGTAATTGCTGATAATCTGCTCACTTCCAGGACGTTTCTGGATAACAGGGGAATCGAGTTTGTTCTTTTCATGGCACCCAATAAAGAGACCATTTACGGCGAGGAGAACCTTCCTTCCTATTATAAAAAGGGAGAACTGACCAGAATTGATCAGCTGGTACAGTATCTGGAGGAGAATACGGATATCCGGGTGGTTTATCCGGTGGAGGAGATGCGCGCCCACAAGGATGACTGGTCTTTATACTGGCATTATGACACGCACTGGAATGCGGCGGGCGGATATATCGGAGGAAGCGCGCTTCTTAAGGAACTGGGCATTGAGATGCCGCCGGCGGAGGAGATGACTTTTACGGAGGACGATTTTTCCGGATATGATCTGGCAAGAATGATGAATCTGCAGGAATATTATGAGGAGAAGATGCCAAAGGAAATGAATTATATCGTGACAGGGTATAATGGTAATAATCTGCAGGCAGTCTCCATTGACGATGCGACGGCATTGGTTTATCATTCGGATGCGCCGGATGAGCGGAAGCTTTTTATGGTGAGGGATTCCTTTGCAGGAGGGATGGCCGGCGTGCTGGCCAGCAATTTCCGGGACAGCTATATGGCTCACTGGAACGGTTTTTTTGAGCAGTCCATGGTCGATGAACAGGATCCCGATATTTTTGTTTTGGAAGTGGTGGAAAGAAGACTGGATTACCTCTATACTTTCCGGCTCAGTGATTAAAAAACAGAAGGTGACTTATGGCAGCGCAGACAAAAAAGAGTGATTCTTTTGTAAAGCAGGCCGGTATTCTGGCGGCGGCGGGAATCATATGCAGGATCATTGGGCTTTTATACAGAAGTCCGCTGACAGGGGTGATCGGTGAGGCCGGAAACGGCTATTATACGCCGGCATACCGGATCTATCAGATGATTTTACTGATTTCCTCTTACAGCATTCCCGCGGCAATTTCCAAGGTGATTTCCCAGAGGCTGGCACTTCATCAATATAAAAATGCACAGAGAATCTTCAAGTGCGCGATCCTCTATGTGATTGTTGTGGGCGGCGCGGGCAGCCTTGTCGCTTTTTTCGGCGCCAACGCGCTCAGCCCGGATGATAAATCGGCGATGGTGCTGCGCACGCTCGCTCCGGTCATCCTGCTTTCAGGCTTTCTTGGAGTGCTGCGAGGGTATTTTCAGGCCAACAAGACGATGGTGCAGACCTCCATCTCGCAGATTCTGGAGCAGATTTTAAACGCGGTGGTCAGTGTCGGAGCCGCATGGCTTCTGATGCGGATCTTTATGGAAGAGGATGAAAAGACGAGGGCGGCCTGGGGCGCGGTAGGAAGCGCGTTGGGAACCGGTATCGGCGTATTGGTTGCATTGCTTTTCATGCTCATGATTTATCAGATGAACCGGAAAGTGATCAATGCCAGGGTACAGCGTGACCGCAGTAAAAATCTGCTTTCTACCGGTGAGATTTTTAAAATTATTATTTTCATGGTAACTCCCGTTATCATGAGCACTTTTGTCTATAACGCCAGCGCTCTGATTAATCAGACGCTCTATCTGAATCTGATGCAGTCGGTTCACGGGGAAAATCTGGAAGATCTCATGATCATTAACGGCGTATATGATACGCAGGCGGTGGGATTGTCCAATATCCCGATCGCTATTGCATCCGCCATGGCAGCGGCAATACTTCCCAGTATTGCGGGGAGCTTTGAGACCAAAAATAAGAAAGAGGTAAACCGGAAGATACAGACGGCGATCAAGACGATCATGTTTATTGCGATTCCGGCAGCCATGGGGATGACGGTACTGGCGCGTCCCATCGTGTGGCTCCTTTATCCGGGAATATCTGAGGACAACATTACGCTGGGAGGCCGGCTCCTTGCTGCGCTCGGTCTGAGCATTGTCTTTTATTCCCTGTCCACTCTGAGCAATTCCATCCTGCAGGCGGTGGGAAAAGCGACCAAACCGGTGACCAATGCGGCAGTTGCGCTGGCGGCTCAGAGCGCGGTGGCGGCGCTTTTGATCGCTTTCACCGGACTGGGGATTTACAGTCTGCCGATTGCGGTGACGCTGTACTCTTTCCTGATGTGTCTGCTGAACGGGCTCTCCGTAAAAAATGCTACGGGGTACCGGCAGGAATTGGTCAATACGTTTTTGATTCCTTTCTGGTCTGCTGTCATCATGGGCGTGGTTGTTGGCATTGTCTATTATGGACTGGCGTGGCTTTTGCCGGAAGGATATGTGGGGAATGCCGTAAGTATGGCAGCGGCAGTGCTGTTCGGCGTTCTTGTCTACTTTGCAGCGGTTTTGAAGCTGGGAGCAATGACGAAGAAGGAATTGCTGGCAATTCCCGGGGGCAGAGTGATTGTGAAATTTGCAGTAAAATTGCATCTGCTGTCTTAAGAACGGGGAAAATTGTAATATAAATGTAATAAAAATCGAAAAATGCTGGATTTTTGTGGCGTTCGGGAGTACAATATCATAGAATATTTCCGGGCACCTTTATGATTGAAAGAGCAGTCCGGATCTGTCTGAACTGTTATGAATAGAAAACATCTGGGAGAATTGGGATGAGAAGAATAAATTTATTGTGTCTGGCAGCCTGCCTTGCTGCAACCCTTTGTGCGTGTCAGGGAGGGGAGCCGGAGGAAACGCCCGCTGAGACAATAGAATCCGAAGCGCCTGTCGTTTTGGAAAGTGAAAGTGTGGAAATTCCGCAGGACGAAGTGCCGACCAGCTATCTGACGGGGCTGGAATGCTCCAAGGAGGAGCGGGAGCAGCGTCCTATGGCTGTAATGATCAACAATATTCGGGCCGGCTGCCCGCAGGCCGGAATCGGACAGGCTTCCGTGATTTACGAGGCTCCCATGGAAGCTGCGGACGTTACCCGTCTGATGCCCCTGTTTGAGGATTGGCAGGACATGGAGCTGATCGGCTATATTCGCAGCAGCCGGGATTATTTTGTTTACTGCGCGCTGGAATTTGATGCGCTTTATGCCCATTTTGGACAGGCTACTCCTTATGTGGGAGAGATGTTAAACAGTGATAAAGTGGATAATATCAGCGGCGCTACTGCGGGAATTGACCGCCCTGCTACGGATGCTTTCTTAAGAACTGATAAAAGAAAGATGCCTCATAATGTGTATACTACCGGAGAGGATCTTTTAAATGCGGTGGAGAAGTTCAAGTACAGTCTGACTTATCATGATACGCACAAGCAGAAATTTACCTTTGCGCCCCTTGGCGAAAAGGCGGACCATGAGGGAGAAAAGGATGTCACTGTGATGTATCCCGGCGGTAAGTCCACCGGTGTGGCAAACGGCTATTCCAATGTGCAGGCGCGTTTTGAATATAATGAAGAAGACGGAAAATACTACCGTTATCAGTATGGTGATGCTCATATTGATGAGCTGACAGATGAACAGCTTGCGGTGGACAATGTCATTTTCCAGTATTGTCACGGGGAGTTCAGGGATGAGAAGGAGTATATGGCCTTTGAATGCCATGGTGGCTGGGCCGAAGGAGATGCTCAGTCCGGCAATTTCAGAGTGCAGGTATTCACCGGCGGCAAGATGATTGAAGGCACCTGGTCCCGCTACGCTGATACAGATCCTGCGTATTATCTGGATAAGGACGGCAATCCCATCGAGTTAAACAGAGGTAAGACATGGATCTGCCTGATCTGGGATGAGCATGCGGATGATGTCGTGCTGGAATGAACTAAGTTATAGACTCCGGTCAGAGGACTGGAGTTACATATACCTGAGAGAATAAGAGGTGTCGAATATGAAGCAGATTTGGAACAGTTTCCGGCTGGCATTTTCCATGTATTGCATATTTCCTGCACGTCAGATAGAAAAAAACAGGAAGAATATGGAGTATATCCTTATATTTGTTCCGCTTGTGGGTGTGATTATCGGAATTTTGATCAGGGAATGGATGGTGGTGAGTCCTTATCTGATCAATAAGGATTTGCTGGGAGCTGTGGTATGTGCGCTTCTGCCTATCTTCCTTTCGGGGGGCGCATTTCTGGACGGGTTCTTTCGCACGGTGGATGCGCTGTGCTCTCATCAGACGAGGGAAGGAAAGCTGGAGATTTTAAAGGATTCTCACAGCGGATACTTTGCAATTATCGTCTGTGTCAGCTATTTCTTCGTCAGCGTGGGGCTTTGGAGCGAAATGCCTCTTGACAGCTGGCCTGTGCTGGCTTATGGATTTGTTCTTTCAAGAGCGCTGTATGGACTGTCCATCATGGCCTTTCCGCATACGCAGGAAAGCAAATGCTCTCTGTATGTGAGTGAAGGAAAAAGTAAACTGGTAGTTTCCGCTTTCATGATCGTTTATATTGTGATCAGTGTGGTGGGAATGATGCGGATTGATCCTATGATTGCGATTCCCTGTCTGATCGGTGTGGTTTTGGCGTTTTTATATTTTTGCTATGTGGCATTTCATCATTTCGGGGGAATTACAGAAGATATTGCGAGTTTCTTCGTCCATGTATGTGAGATTATGATGCCTCTGGTGGTTTTGCTCGCAAATATTCTGACGAGGCTGGATGTGGAAAGTCTGAAATTCTGAACATCCGTTGAGGTGTATATTGTAAAATAAAGCATGGCGGTCTGCTGTATGACAGACCGCCATATTTAGATTGCGCGTTTCGTGTGATTGACGGGATGATGGGAAAAGTTTTCATATAGGATGAAATTAAAAATTCTGTCCCGTATTGGATTGTGAAAGGGCCAGCTGCTCCTTTGCATAAACCGCGGCGCCAAGCATGCCGGCGGCATCTCCCAGAACAGCGGTGACGATGGTGCAGGCGCTGTACGGAATGCGCAGCGCGTGGCTGTCCAGCACATCTTTCGTGTATTGGAGCAGGCGGTCGCCCATATTGGACATGCCGCCTCCCACAATGATGATTTCAGGATTATAGAGGCTGAATACGGCGCAAAGGCCATAGCCCAGAAGCTCTCCTGTTTCCTGCATGGTTTCGATTACGACAGGATCTTTGGCATCATAGGCTTTGGAGAGCATATCGGCGGTAACGGCATCCAGATCATCCTCCACCCAGTCGCAGATGATGCTGTGGTGTCCTTCCTGCACCTTTTCACGGAATGTGCGGAGGATTCCCAGCGCAGAAACATAGCGTCCCAGGCAGCCGGAGCTTCCGCAACGGCATTCCCGTCCCTGGCGGTACATGTTGATATGGCCGATTTCTCCCGCAGATCCGGTGGCACCATAAATGACCCGCCCGTCCACGACGGCGGCTCCGCCAAGTCCGGTGCCCAGCGTGATCATGAGGACGTTGCGGCGGTTCTTGCCCGCTCCGAATTTCCACTCTCCGTAGAGATTCACGCGCGCATCATTGTCAATGAAGGTAGGAATGTGAAGGTGATTTTCCATCCAGGCGACGATGGGAACCTCCTCCCACTTCGGAAAGTTCGGAGAAAAACGGGAAATTCCGTTCTTTATGTCCAGAATGCCGGGAACGCCCATTCCCATGCAGCAGATGTCGTCAGTCGTCAGTTTCAGTTCGTCCAGCAGATCCGTGACCACATTATAGATGCGGATCAGAACATGCTCGGAACCGTATTTTACTTCGGTGGGGGTGCGTTTTTCCCCGCGCTTGCGGAAAGCCTCATCGAATAAAGATACTTTGATGTTGGTGCCGCCAAGATCGACACCGATATAGTATTTTCCCATAAACTCTCCCTGTGGATTTTTTGCTGCGCAAATGGAGAAGCAGCGGCTTACATAGAAGGAACCTTCTCAAATTGCTTGGCAAATTGAGAAGTAGCGGCTTACATAATAGGAACCTTCTCAATTTGCTTGGCAAATTGAGAAGTAGCGAGTAGAAACTCGTTAAAAACGAGTTTCTACTCTTCATTATACCTCTTTCCTGTGGAAATAGCATCCCTTTATTAAGAGTACTTTTTGTTTTTTTTCATGGAAGTATAAAGGGAGATATGGTAAAATGAAGCATAGTGGCGAACCGAAGTGTGAGCCACTATGCGCTACTTCGCGACAAGCGGAGCGGTTGCGAAGGTTCCGCCAGGGCGAACCGCACTATTGGAAAAAGGAAAAGAGGACAAAGCAATGATTGCAGAACAGTATAAGGAAATGCTTGGAGCCAAATCCGTCATCCGTACGCTGGCGGAGTTTGCCGCGGAGAGGGCGAAGGAGATAGGGGCTGAAAATGTCTTTGATTTCAGTCTGGGAAACCCTTCTGTGCCGGCACCTGCCTGTTTTAAGGAGGCGTTGATCCGGCTGATACAGGAGAAGGATCCTATGGAGCTGCATGGCTACAGCCCTACACTGGGCATCCCGTCTGTGAAAAAGAAGATTGCGGATTCGTTAAATGCCAGGTTTGACATGAATTACGGGCCGGAGCATATTTTCCCCACATCGGCTGCTGCCGCGTCGATCGCTCATGCGCTGCGTGCGGTATCGGTGCCCGGAGATGAGATCTTAACCTTTGCCCCGTTTTTCCCGGAATATCATCCCTATGTGGATCTGACCGGAGCGGTGCTGAAGGTGGTGCCCGCGGACACAGAGGCGTTTCAGATCAATTTTGCAGCTTTTGAAGAGATGATCAGTCCGAAGACGGCGGCGGTTCTCATCAATACGCCGAACAATCCTTCCGGAGCGGTGTATTCAGAAGAAACGCTGAAGAAGCTGGCAGAAGTGCTTGGCGCAAAGAGTCAGGAATACGGTCATGATATTTATCTGATTTCAGATGAACCTTATCGGGAAATCGTTTTTGACGGTAAAACACAGCCTTATGTTTCCAAATACTATGCGAACACGATCGCATGCTATTCTTTCTCCAAGGCACTTTCCCTGCCCGGAGAAAGAATCGGCTATCTGGCGGTCAATCCCGCCTGCCCGGATGCGGCGACGATTGTGAATATGTGCGGGCAGATTTCCAGAGGAATCGGGCATAATTGTCCCACTTCCCTGATGCAGCTGGCGGTCGCAGAGGTGCTGGATGAGACTTCCGATTTCAGCGTTTATGAGAAAAACCGGAATCTGCTTTATGACTGTCTGACGCAGATCGGTTTTGATGTGGTAAAACCGGAAGGCACTTTTTATATTTTCCCGAAGGCGCTGGAGGAGGATGCAGTGGCATTTTGTCAGAAAGCGCTGGCCTATGATCTGGTGCTGGTTCCGGCGGATACCTTCGGATGTCCGGGATATTTCCGAATGGCATATTGCATTGACACGGAAAAGGTGGAGCGTTCGCTTCCTGTCCTGCGGAAATTTGCAAAGGAAGTTTACGGGAAGGGCTGAAAATCCGGTCAGGGTGATAAAATAGTGTGTTGCGGTTTAGAGTCCGATGACGATGGACTCAGGGTTAACCGTAAAGCAATCTTGCATGGTCAGTCATAAAGGAGGCATATATATGTTATATCAGGCGGGACTTGTGTTGGAAGGAGGCGGCATGAAAGGCGTCTATACTGCCGGAGTGCTGGATTTTTTCCTGGATAAGGGAATTGACTTCACAAAGTGCTATGGAGTGTCCGCAGGTGCGTGTACGCTGTGCAGCTATTTGTCAAAGCAGAGGGGCAGAGGCGTTGCGGTGACGGTGGACTATCTGGATGACAAAAACTATTGCAGCATTTACAGTCTGATGAAGACCGGGGATTTGTTCAATGTGGAGATGTGCTATCACAAAATTCCCGACAGCCTGAATCCTTTTGACTATGAGGCTTTTGACAGAAATGAAAGCCGGGGCTATGCGGTGGTGACGAATATCGAAACCGGGCTTGCGGAGTACATGCCGCTTCGGGATATGCATAAGGATATTGAGGCGGTGAGGGCATCCGCATCGCTGCCGTTGGTATCTCGCAATGTCAGGATCGGCAGCGGCCTGTATCTGGACGGAGGAATGGCGGATCCGATTCCGCTGATGCATTCCATCACGGACGGCAATCATAAAAATGTGGTGATCATGACCAAGGAAGTGGGCTATCGCAGAGCGCCCTCGGGACAGCTGGGACTGATCAAAGCGCGCTATTCCAAATATCCCAAAGTATACGAGCTGATGAAAAACCGTCATATTGAATACAACAGGACACTGGATTATCTGCAGGCGCAGGTGGAGAATGGGAATGCCTTTCTGATTCAGCCAAAGCACAGGAGTGAAGTCGGACGGATCGAGAAAAACAGGGCAAAGCTGATGGCGCTCTATCAGGAAGGCTATGATGAGGCTGCTGCGTGCTATGACGCGCTGATTGCCTATCTGGAAAGAGCATGAGAAATGACCGGCTGTTGACGGCTTATAGTGGGAGGCAAAGAAGTTGGAAAATTTTATAGAAATTTTAAAAGCGGTGCTGTTTGGTATAGTGGAGGGTATTACGGAGTGGCTTCCCATCAGCAGCACGGGACATATGATTCTGCTCAACGAGTTTGTGCATATGAATGTGCGACAGGAGTTCTGGGATATGTTTCTGGTGGTGATTCAGCTGGGAGCGATTCTGGCCGTGGTTGTGCTCTACTGGAGCAAGATTTTTCCCTTTGATTTTTCGGGAAAGAGCGGCAGCGTTATCAGGACGGATATTTTCGTGATGTGGTTTAAGATAGTGGTTGCCTGTGTTCCGGCGGCGATTGTGGGTCTTTTATTTGATGAAATTCTGGAAAAGTATCTGTATAATCCGATTACGGTGGCGGTCATGCTGATCCTGTTCGGCATCGGATTCATCATCATTGAAAACGGAAACCGCGGGAAGAAAGCGAGGGTGCGCAGCTTAAAGAAGCTGACCTATAAGGATGCGCTGATCATCGGGATGTTTCAGCTGATCGCTGCGATTTTTCCGGGGACGTCCCGTTCAGGCGCGACGATTCTGGGCGGTCTGATGATCGGAGTTTCCAGAACGGTAGCGGCGGAGTTCACCTTTTTCCTGGCGATTCCGGTGATGCTGGGAGCGAGCCTTTTAAAAATTGTGAAGTTTGGGTTTGATTTCAGCGGAAATGAGTTGACGATCCTGGTTGTCGGCATGGTGGTGGCGTTCGTGGTATCCATCATTGTCATCCGGTTTTTGATGGGCTATATCAAGAAACACGATTTCAAGGCATTTGGCTGGTACCGCATCGTGCTGGGTGCGTTGGTGCTGCTGTACTTTTTTGTGATCAGGAGATTTGTGGCTGCGTAGCGTATGAGCAGAAGCGCTGATTGAACAGGGGCAGAGAGAAAAGAAGCTGTTTTCGGAATGTGGATTTTGGATCCATGTTTCGGAAGCAGCTTTTTTGATTGTTAGAAGTAAATTAAATTGATGGACAAAAAATGCGGTGGCTCCCGGCTTCATTAATACGGACATGATGGCAAAACTGCGGGACGAAGCTCGGAAAAAGATGGCGGAGCCGCTGCGGCTATGCGGATGGCGCTTGCGGATGGAGGCATAGCGCCTTGGGCGGTGGACTATATCAACGCCCATGGAACCTCAACCCAGTTAAATGACGCCTGCGAGACTGCGGCAGTGAAGCTGGTATTCGGGAAATATGCAAAACAGGTGATGATCAGCTCCACAAAATCCATGACCGGACATATGCTGGGAGCGGTGGAAGCAATTTTTACTGCACTGTCCCTGAAGGACAGCTATGTTCCCGCAACAATCCATTACAGTGAGCCGGACGAAAACTGTGATCTGGATGTGGTACCCAATGAGGGAAGAAAAAGCAGGCTGCGCTATGCCATGTCCAATTCTCTGGGCATTGGTGGGCATCGGCGTATGCAGGGCAGTTGTCAACGGGGAAGCAGCATGTACGGCGGAACTGACTTTTGTGATTGAAAAGGACAAGGGAAAGGTGATAGAATAGAGAGGATTAAAATGTCTGAGGGCAGGACGCCTGTCAACGCGGAAAAGAGGAAGCATGATTTTCAGATGTAAAAGCTGCGGCGGAAATGTGGTATATGATCCGAGTCAGAGAAAAATGCACTGTCCCTACTGTGACGGAATTGAAACGCATGCCAGGGAAGAGGGTAAAGGGATGGAGGTCTGCTTAAACTGCGGCGCTTCCATCGATGCGGGAGACTATCGTTCCGCAGTGAAATGCGAATATTGCGGAAATTATAACATATTTGAGAAAAGGGTGGAGGAGGAATATAAGCCGCGCTTTATACTGCCTTTTCGGATCGGAAAGAAAGAGGCGGTGGATAAAATCGCAAAATCCTGCGGCGCACGGCTGTTCATGCCCGAATCTTTTCTTTCAGAGGCTTCCGTGAAGGAGATGGAAGGAAGCTATGTGCCCTTCTGGCTGTATGATATGACTGCGGACGTAAGCTTTCGGGGAACCGGAACCCGGGTCAGAGTGTGGAGGGCAGGGAATACGGAGTATACGGAAACCTCCTGGTATCAGATATGCAGGGAGATGGAGGTGGACTTTCAGAAGCTGCCCGTGGACGCTTCTTGGCAGATGGACGATGGGGTCATGGATCTGATGGAGCCTTATCAATATCAGGAACTGGTGGATTTTGAACCGGAATACATGTCCGGATTTCTGGCGGAGGTTTATAATCAGACGGCGCAGGAGTTGAGCCCCAGAGCGGAACAGAAGGCCGGAAAGAATGCAAAGGTTTTTTTGAGGGAGAGTATGAACCAGTATACCACGCTCATGCCCCAGCAGGAAGAGATTCTGATGAAAAACAGGAGGGAGAGCTTCGCTCTGCTTCCGGTCTGGTGGTATCGTTACCGCTATCGGGAAAAGGATTATGATTTTTTTGTGAATGGACAGACGGGAAAGGTGATCGGGAAAGCGCCCATATCCATGCCCAGAGTGTTCGCCTACAGCGGCATGTTCTTTGGATGTATGACCGCGATTCTTTTGCTGATCAGAGAGCTTCTGGAGGTATTATAGGCGATGAACTGGAAAAAACTGCTTTATTATTTCAGATATTATTTTATTGTGATCGTGATTTTGGCCGTTGTACTGTTTTTCGTTGGCTTTAAGAAGGATACAGTCTATGTGCGCACGAATCAGGAGTGTCTGACCGCGGAGCGGGTGTTTGACTATGCGGGCGTTCTGGATGAGGAGGAGGAGAAAAAGCTTCGGGAGCTGATTGCGCAAAAGGAGCTGGAGACGGGCTGCGATATTGTGCTGGTGACGCTGAACGAATCCCTGGAGGAGTATGCGAAGGGCTATGAGGATCAGTTGGGTTACATTGATCCCTCCAGATATGTGATGGTGTTTGCGGACAATTTTTATGATGAGAATAACTTTGGCTTTGATAAAGTGCATGGTGACGGCGTGCTTCTTCTGGATAACTGGTACCGGGAAGCAGACGGAAAGGTTTATTCCTGGATGAGTACCTGCGGAAGGGCGGAATCGGCGTTTTCTTCCGGCATGATAGATAATCTTCTGAATGATGCGCTGGAGTATGTGGACAGCGATCCTTACGGTGCTTATACGGATTATGTCAATCTTTTTGCCCGCCGGATGCCCCCCGAAAAGGTTCCGATTCCTGCCTGGGCTATGGTTGGTGTCGCGGGCATGTTCACCTTTTTTTATGTTGTGGCACATTTGTCACAGAACCGGGGAAGAAGGACCGTTAATGAAAAGACATATCTGGCGGCTGGAGGCAGACCGCGCATGAAGTGCAAAGAAGATGTCTTTTTGAGAAAGAGCGTATCTTCGCGTAAGATTGAAACGGACAGCGGCAGAAGCAGCGGAGGCGGAGGAGGAGGCGGCCATCATATTTCCAGCGGAGGCGTTTCTCACGGCGGAGGTGGACACAGCCGTTAGAAACACCGGCAAAGGGCGATGACAAGGCTGTGCAGACAAAAGGTTTACATAAAGTAATAGGAAAGAGAGCGGAAAACATGCTGAAGGATGCCTTTTTTAACGTGTATACAAAGTTCAAGCTTCATTTTTATCAGGAAATTTTTAAGCGTTTTCAGGACAGGGAGGCCAGTTTGACCACAGTGGAAACCTTCTGTATGGAGACGATTCAGGCACTGGGCAGCCCCACCGTCAATGAGTTTGCCACCTTCATGCGGATATCTCCGCCCAATGCGGCCTATAAGGTCAACAGCCTCATCAAAAAAGGATATGTGCGCAAGGTGCAGTCCCACCAGGACCGCCGGGAATATCATCTGGAGGTGACGCAGAAATACATCGATTATTATAACATCAGCGCCTCTTATATGGTGGAAGTCATGGACCGGGTGCTTGCGCGTTTTACGCCGGATGAATGCGGGAAGCTGGAAGAGATGCTCAACATTGTCAGCAGGGAGCTGATGCCGGAGGTGGAGATTCCGGAGGTGAGGCAAAGCGATAAGATGCAGGATTGTTGATTTGTCTTTTGCAACGGAAAGACGATAGGTGACATGGTGATCTTCAGACGGCATTTTCAAATACGCGGTAGCAGGGTAACGCCTGCTGCCGCTTCTTTTGTATTATAATTGCCACCAAAACAGCCCCAATTTTGTCTGTACACAGTGTTTATGCGGCTTTTGCGGCATCATGATAACACGCTGTGAAGTCAGACGGAAGAAAAGTAAAATATTTTACCCATATCTTACATTGAGGTAAAAAGTGTTGATTTTATGCGGGTTTGGGGGATTGGCGGGAGCGGTTGACCCCAATTTTGCCCCCAATATGGTTAAATTATGAAAGATGAGCACTTGTTTGTGCGGCAGGTGAGGGACTGTGTTAGCAAATATGGTAGTGTGGAAAATTATCGGAATTTGGGATAAGATAGAAAAAACGAAATGTATTTTTAGGAGGTAAAGCATGAAGAAGTATGAATTTGAAAATGTGTGTTGGAGATATTATAAATTATTGGAGAAGACATTTAAAGATACATTAGTATATGTCGAATTGGATATCAGAAATTATAGTACCTTTTCTTATGAGTTTGTCCGTCAGTTACAGAGCATAGGAGCAGAAGTTGATTCAGTGATGAAAGTAGTATGTGGATTTAAAAGCACCGATAGGAAAACGACTTCGGATTATTGCCCTATAATTTTGAGAAAGTATTCGGATATTAAAGAGAGAAAAATTATAGCTGGATGTATTACGATTTGTCCATTTGAAAATTGGAATGATGCTGATGCAACGAGGTCATTGTTTTGGTATAAGGCGTATAATGAAATTAAGCATGGTAGAACAGGAGATTTTACGCAGGCTAATTTAAAAAACACACTATATGCCCTGGCTGGTTTATACTTATTGGAAATGTACTACATTCGAGAGATAGCTCAAGACGGGGAACCGGACGTGCCGATGGAGGGATCGGAAATTTTTGGTATTTTGAATTGGAATCAGAAATGGTTTAGTATGAGTAGTGCAGGAGCTTTTGTGTGCGAATAATATTAATTTCATGAATAAATAAAAAGAAATTCAGTAAAGCGAGGAAACCAGCAATGGCAACCTCGCTATTTTTATGCCCTTTTCCTTCCTGTAGTAGCTGAAAAGCACTTTAAAAATGGTACAACAAACCCTCAAAAGCATGGGACAATAAAGAAAAGAGATGAGAGAGGGACGCGATGACACCGGAAGCACTGGAAACGAAGCAGAATTATGATCGTGAATACCGGAAGAAAAACCGGCAGAAAATCAACCGTCAGCAGAGAGAATGGCGCGCAAGGAATCCCGATAAAGTGAAGGAATATAAACAGCGCTATTGGGAGAAGAAAGCAAGACTGAAAGCGGAGGCGGAGAAAGATGGAGAAGAAGCGGGGAAGGAAGGCAAAACCGGGAGGAAGCGGCAGGATGCAGACCAAGAAAGCGCCACTGCCGAGATATGTCACTTTTGATAATTACGGAATCACAGCGGAGAGATACAAAGAACTGCGTGCAGTCTGTCGGTCGGGAGAGCATAGCGATACCGTCCGTTTAGCGGCTTATACAGCGGCTCCCGACATTGCAGAGTACATTTTATTGTCAGCTACTGAAAATAAGACGTTTGAGCGCGTTGAATTTGATGAAAAGCTTGGGCAGATACCATGCTGCAGGACAGACTTCTACGGATATCGGCGGTTGTTCTACCACCATCTGGATCAGCAGCTTAAAAGGAATAAATGTGCAGGTACATCCGGCATTTAGAAAAATAAACATTGAAAGCAGACAAAAAGTCTGCGGAAAGGAAAAACATGGTGGAAAAATTAACATTAGACCGAGGCGTCAGACAAATTGAGGTGAATGATGCAGGGGAATGTATCACAGTGATGGTGGGCGATACCGGGTTCCGAAAGCGCATGACCCAGATGCTCAAATATCTGAAGGAGAAGGAGACAGAGGTCAGAAGGCAGCAGGAAGCTTTTGCAGAGAAATACAAGGATGAGGCAGACAATCCGAGCCTGAAAGCTATTGATGAAGCGGCTTCGTTGTACAAGAATTTGTGTGATGATATCAGCCGTGAACTGGACAAAGTATTTGGGGAAGGTTGTCTGCGAAAGGTGTTTCCTGGGGTTGAATCGCCGGATATTTACTTGATCACAGATTTCCTGGAAGCGGTTGCTCCCATCATTGAGAAGTTATCGAAGGAGTACAACGACAGCATTAATGCGAAGTACAGTCGCAATCGTAAGGGCGCAAGAAGCAAATAATCAAGTATATATAGGTGGGACGGCGGGAAGGCTTGCGGGTAGCACAGCTTTCCCATTTGTTTTGTAAAGGACGGTGAAATTATATGGCAAACGGATATGATGGTTCCATTCGAATTAATACGCAGATTGAAACCAAGGGAATGACTAGTCAGATGCAAAAAATCGTAAATTCCCTGAAAAGTGCGGAAACAGAGGTTTCGCGGCCGCGGGGACGGATGAAGGAGTTGGAGAATACAAGGATACCCACGGAAGAATATGCCAGACTACAGAAGGAGCTTGAAGAACTTATTCAGAAACAAAGCGAACTGAATGATAAAATGAGGGAATTTGATGGGGTATCTAACAAGGCAAAGATCCCGTTATATAAGGATTTGTATTTCCAGATCGATGACGTGAATAAGAAGATTGAGTTCACTCAGCAGCTGATGAAGGATATGGAAACGAACGACAGGGCATTTTTGGGAGCGGGAAGCGCTTCTAAGGAATATGCCAAAGCTGCAGCAAGGGTACAGGAGCTTACCGGAAATATCAAGGTAGGCGAGATGCGCCTGTATGAGCTGCGGGCAAAGCAGCGCCCTGTTACGCAGGAATTTGACCGAATGCAGAAAGCAGCATGTGGACTGGGGAAAATATTTGGTAATGCAGGAAAGGCAGCGGGAAAAGCATTCCGGGGCACGAAGGATGGCGTGCATAAACTGTTATCTTCTTTGAATGGAGATGTTGGCAGGGCTGGCGGTATGCTGTCCACTTTACAGTCGCGCTTAAAAGGAATTGCATTATCTCTACTCATTTTTAATTGGATCACGAAGGGATTTAATGCGATGGCATCCGGCATGAAACAGGGCTTTGAGAGCCTTGCTAATTATTCGGATTCCTATGCGGACAGTATCCAGGGGTTAAAGAATGCACAGACAACCCTCGGAAACAGTTTCGCTGCGGCATTTGCGCCGATCGTTCAGATTGCCATTCCCTATTTGGTAGAACTGATTAACTGGATTAACAGAGCAGTTAATTCATTATCGCAGCTGTTTGCTCTTTTATGCGGTAAAAACACATGGACGAAGGCTGTACAGGCGCAGACTGGTTATCACGATGCTCTGGATGATACAGCAGCAGCAGCCAAGAAAGCCTATGGTGCACTTGCAAAGTTTGATGATCTGGATGCCCTTCAGAAGCGGGAGGACAATACAGCCGGTTCTGGCATGGGTGCAGTGGGAGATTCTTTTAAAGAAGTCCCTGTTTCAGATGAAATGAAAAATTTGTTTGACTGGCTCAAAGATATGTGGGAAGCTGCAGATTTTTACGAGCTGGGAAAATTGATTGGAGAAAAACTAAAAGAAGCTCTGGAAAATATCCCGTGGGATGAGATTAAGGCAGCAGCACGGAAGCTTGGCAAAAGCCTAGCAACTTTGATAAACGGTTTTATTGAAGTGGAAGATCTCGGCTATATGATCGGGTATACGCTTGCCCAGGCATTCAACACGGCTTTTGAGTTTCTGAGTTTATTTGTGCATAAACTTCATTGGGAATCTATTGGAAAGTTTATTGCAGAGACGATCAGCGGATTTTTCAATAGTATTGATTGGATGCTTATTTATGATACTTTCATAACCGGTGCAAAGGGGTTGGGGGATGCGATAAATTCTTTTGTCGATCATTTTGATTGGAGTACCATATCGGCGACTATCTCCAATTTTGTAAATACCTATGTGGATACTTGGTTTGCATTTCTGGATACTGTGGAGTGGTCGGTCATTGGAGATAAGGTTGGACAGCAGATAACCCTTTCGCTTGCGAAAATGAGTTTTTCAGGCATTGGGAAAACGGCTGCAGAAGCTATTAACTCTGCATTCAACTTTCTGGATTCAATCGGCGATAGATTAGACTGGAGTAATCTGGGAAGGTCTATCGCGGAAGGCCTTAATTCATTTTTCCGCTCCTTTGATTTGAAATCTCTTTCGCGCACATTGAATGCCTGGGCAAAAGGTCTTATGAACGCCATGCTCAATGCGATGAGAAATACGGACTGGAAAGGGATTGGTAATAAAATCGGTAATTTCTTATCTGAAATTGATTTTGGGGAAATAGCTGAAAAAGTTGTAAAAACATTATGGGAAGCTATTAGGTCCGCGCTGGATGCGTGGAATGGTTTGTTTGATGCTACGCCCATTGAAGCCGCGATTGTGGCGGCATTTGGTGCGATGAAGCTGGCAGATGTGGCCAAACCGATTATCCAGCAGTTGTCTGGTGTTACCAGAGCGTTTGAACTGTCTACAGAAGCAATCAGCGGTAATGGAAATGCAGCGGCGATCCTGGCAGCTTCTTATCCTTCACTGGCAAAAGGACTATCGAATGTTTATAATGTGTATTCTGCATTCAATGACACCCTAAGGGTGAGTAATGATGTGTTTGCCTCGCTTGGTGCTGCAATAGATGCCTTTCAAGATAGCCTTACAGGAATCCAGAAAGGGGTCATCGGAGCGGCGGCTGCATTTCTGGAATTTAATTTTGTAAAGGACAACATAGAGCAGATTATTCTGGGAACAGATAATCTGGCGGATGCTTTGGCGCAAATGGGTGTTGCGGTAGCTGCTGCCGGCGCAGCATTTTCCCTTATACTCGGATTCCCGGCAGGATTGATTGCGACAGGTGTTATTGGTCTTGTAGCGGCGATTGCTGGAATAGACAGCGCATTTAAAGAGATAGAAGCCGTTTCTGCAATGGATGCTGTGGGAGAGGCCCTGCGCAATCCCGGAGGCACTCCTTTGAGCGAAATAACGGAATCATATCAGGCAATGGTGGCAGGGATCGGTGAAAGCTTTGATGCCATAAATGCAAAATCTGCCGAGCTGGAAAACACAAAGCAGAATGTGAAGGAAACCAGTCAATCCATTGACTTGATAAAATTTGCACTGGAAAATGGTTCTTCTGCAGCAGAGGAAACAATACCGGAGCTGCAGCAGTTATTCAGTGACCTGCTCAACGATTCAAAGAACATTTTTGACCAGGAATATGATGTGATCATGACCGGAATTTCCGGGTCATTGGGGCAGGCATTGATAGATGCAGGATATTCCGTTGAACAGATTGTGGGATTGATGGACGATCTGAAAACAAGCCATCAGAAATCCATTGATGAAATAGTTGCGAAGAATGCAGAACTGGAATCAAGTTACGCAAATGGCGAAATATCCACCGAGCAGTATACAACCGCTCTGATGGAGAATTATGGAAAGCTGTCCGAAATCACAGGGAAGACCGATGAATATTCTGCGGCAATCAGTAAGGTCGCGGATGCGGCGGGCGGTGTTGACTTAAGCCAGTTCATCAATAATGACAATACAGTGAATACTGCGGCGTTGGCCGAGCAGTTTGATAAACTGGGAGAAACGGCCGCGGGGGCAAAGGAATCAATCTACTCATCATCTGACAGTCTTGTGGAAGCACTGAAGGATTATGAAACAGAAGCTTTGCGAGTGGGGGATTCTGAAGCTGCAACAGCTGTCAGTGATATGCTGTCAGCAGAAGCAGAAAATGTGAGTGTGGCTGTGACAGGGGTGGACGCTGCAATCACGCAGTATGGCGATACAATTCAGACAGGAATCCTTGAAAAAATACCGGGTGTGGTTGATGAAGCATTGGCAGATTACGAAAATAGGAGCTGGCTTTACAAACTGACCCATACAGAAGCAGAGCATGTGCAAGGAGCGTTGGATGAATACCAGACCAGTGTTATTGATCCGGTATCCCAGCAGCTGGAAGAAATGTATTCCAATATGGGAGTTGAGGGAACTTCCTGGGCATCAGATGCGGCAAAGACAATCGTTGACGGCTTGTTTGATACGACTGTAGAGCAATCCTATGAAGGAGTAGAGATTACAACCACAGCCTTGCGGGATAATTACAGAAGTATTGTCGAGGGCGCAACAGAAGGAATTGGAAAGCTGGCAGAGGAAAGGGCAAAGGATGTAGCAGACGGTTTTAACACCGGAATTTTGAACAATACGGGGTCCTCTGAGAATGCCGTCAAGCAATGGCAGGAAGCAGTCAATACCGCGATACACGATAGTGTAATGAAGTATGGAAGCCCATCCCAGACAGCCAAGGATTACGGGAAAGACACGGTAGAAGGATTTAATATTGGAATTGCGGAAAATATGGCCTCCACGCTGGAAATTATTGCGGAATGGATGGAGTCTGCCAAACTGGCCTTTGCACCTGAACAGTGGGAAAGCATTTTCGCAAATATTCTGCCGGCATTCCAGATGAAGTGGACAGAACTGACAGAATGGTGGATTGATACGGCGGTACCGGAGTTCCTGGCGGTAAACACGGAAAGCCTGTTTTCTATGAATAATTGGCTTCTGGTATTTGACAACATCCTGATTGCCCTGCAGCAAAAGTGGATGGAGCTTACCGCGTGGTGGGATGGTGAAGCTTTACCGGTCTGGTGGAATGGCAGCGTGTCAGTTTGGTTTTCGTGGGAAAAATGGTACGAAAAGTTTAATAATATCTGGCTCGCTCTAAAACAGAGATGGGGAGATATAACAAAGTGGTGGAACGATGAAGCGCTGCCATTATGGTGGAAAAATAGCGTGTCAGTTTGGTTTTCACAGGAAAAATGGTATGAAAAATTTAACAATATTTGGCTTGCCTTAAGGCAGAGGTGGGAGGATATTGTAAAATGGTGGGATGGCGAAGCACTGCCGCAATGGTGGGGGAGCAGTGTATCGGTTTGGTTCTCTCTGGAAAAATGGCTTGAACTTCTTGAGAATGTAAGAGAAGCTTTTGAATTGACATGGAAGGCGATTGAGGAGCTGATAGAACAGGAAACAAATGATATCCTCAAAAACATGGAACAGAAGCAGACGACCATGTCGGCACAGTGGCAGGAGACGATGGGAGAAATGGAAGATTCCTCCCGATCAGCGTTTCAAAATATCCGAAGTGATGCAGAGACGGCAATCAGCGCGGTTATGTCGATGATAGAAGAACTATCCGCGGCCCTTTCTGCTCTGGAAGAGCGGCTAAGCAGCATAGGGAGCAGAATGTCATCCGTCAGCTCATCCGGCAGCTACGGAAGATATTCAGCGCAGGAGGTTTCTGCTTATTCCATGCCGGAAATCCCGGCGCTTGCGTCTGGTGCTGTTATCCGCGGCGGTTCCCCCTTTGTAGCCCTTTTAGGGGATCAGCCGGCAGGACAGACCAATATTGAAGCACCGTTAGATACGATCCGGCAGGCGGTTCATGAGGAATTATCCGGGATGAACTTTGGCGGTGGACAGATGAAGGTTGTGCTGCAGGTAAACGGTTCCGATCTGGCACAAACAACGCTGAATGATTTCTTGTCTGAAGCAAACCGGCGGGGATATAGTGTTGATGTTCTGGGATGGCAGGGATAAATAAATGGGGCAGCAGGCAAGTGTCCTGCTGCTTTTCTTTTTTGGTTATTATTTATATTATTCAGATAGAGATATAGAAATTTGCAAGTTTATGGTGTAAAATTAAGTATAAATGGAGGAAAGCAGAATGGCATTGGTTAAATGTCCCGAGTGTGGGAAAGAAATTTCAGACAAAGCAAAGGCATGTCCAAATTGTGGTGCACCAGTTGCAAAAAAATTTTGCCAGCATTGTGGAGAGAAAATCGATCAGGAGTGTGTTGTATGTCCGAAATGTGGTAAACAGGTTGGACAATTAAGAGACGATAAGATTATTATAAATAATTCAGTATCTTCCAGTGCATCGGCCACCGCATCTGCAAATGCAAAGGTTTATATTCAAAAGGGAAAGCGTAAGAATAAGTGGGTAGCATTCTTTTTATGCTTATTCACAATATGCGGACATAAATTCTATGAAGGAAAAGCTGGAATGGGAGTTTTATATCTTCTTACGTTCGGCCTTTTTGGAATTGGTTGGCTGGTTGATTTGATTTCTATACTTGGGAAACCCAATCCATACTATGTCTAAGATATGACAATGGATTGGGTTTAAAAAGAGTGGATTAGGCTGATATGGCGGGCGAATCCCACCGATTATGCAAACTTTTGAATTGTTATTGCATTGTTGTTTTCGTTTCATTTCGTCGTCTACTATGATCGGCGTAAATTCAAGGAATTTTAGCTTTAGGTGATGCTTTCCGTTTTGGCACGTTTCGTCTGGTTGTACCAAAAAGGTACAGAAAAAGGTACAGAGTAATAGCCCCTGTCGCAATGGCGGGGGCTTTAAATTGTTATGATCGCTCAAGATTTGTTTTCTCCTTATAAGGTGAATAGCTTTACTTTAATTTCCCCTAAACTCTTTATCTATTCGATATTTAATAAAATCTATAATATCATCAAAGAGAGCATCTATTTCATCATCTTGAATAGTGATTACCTTATTATCTAAATTTCTTTTTATTGTCCTGCGCTGATGCGGTTTGATTCTTAGTCGGCTCTTTTCAAATGTAGACACAAGGGCATCTTTGGGAATACGATCATCTGGGGAATATCCTTCTGGAATGGGCATTTCTACTGTAAAGTATTTGTCAGGATTAGATTTGTTTTCGATTTCATCATATCCCAACAAATTTATAATATCGGATATTTTATCATTTATTTGAAAAGGTATCCGAATATGTTTTTCGCATCTCTGTTCGTTCCGCGCCTTGCGTATTTCTTCTGCAGTGCGAAAATCAGATTCTCCTAAAAGATATTCTAGACATATTCCAAAATCATTCGCTAATTTCATTAGGAGTTCCTTGGGGATTGGTGTTCGCCCTTTCTCATAATTGCGTACAGTGGCATCAGTCACGCCTAAGTATTCAGCAAAGCTTTCCTGGGAGTGCGTACTCCTTTTCCCAGCGATTGGAGCAATAAAAAGATTCTCACGAACTTCTTTAAAGCGTAAAGCGATTTTATCATTTTGTTTTCGGTTTTGTTTTTTTTTCATATATTTCCTCTTAAATCGTAAAAAAATGTTTTCGTAAAAACATTTTCGTTGTCTGGCATAAAAACATAAAAAGATTTATGATGATAATATCACATGTGAGGACGGAACGCAACAAAAAAACATTGAATTGCATGAAACGGAGGTTCTATGAAAAAAACAAAATCGGCGAGTTCCGATATCAGCGTACTGGAAAGGCGAATCACAGTTTCCGACAGGGAACTCGCTGTCATGTTAGGCGTTGGGCTGACTACAGCGAGGAAAATAGCCGAAGATGCGGGTGCAGTTTGTAGGATTGGAACCCGTAAGATAAATAATGTTGAGTTGGTAAAACGATATATGAATGCGCTTGCGGGGGAGTAAAGAATATGATCTATGAGCTTTTGGGAATCGGAGAAAAAGAATCATTATCGCCAGAATATCTGAGAGCGGCGCTTGGTTTAAAAAGCACTCGGTCTTTACAGCGCCTTATTGAGCGCGAACGCGGACAAGGGAAAGTGATCCTGAGCAGTACGCAGCCACCCGGCGGGTACTACCGTCCAGAAACACCGGCAGAGATTCGGGCTTTTATCCAGACGTTGGAAAATCGTGGTAACAGGACACTTGCAGCACTGGACAGCGCGAGAATGTTGCTGGCAGAATTTGAAGGAGGCAGGTGACAAAAAATGTGC
>Ga0129308_1000706_pt1 | contig 44899 bp, 31 predicted proteins | sample L827metagenome_FD_94440 | JGI IMG/M metagenome (GOLD analysis project Ga0129308, IMG submission 94440) | Ring-tailed lemur group fecal microbial communities from Wisconsin, USA - L827 metagenome | ecosystem: Host-associated > Mammals > Digestive system > Large intestine > Fecal | place: USA... | reverse complement strand
CCGGCAAAAGGTGATTCCGTTACTTTAGATCATACAAACTTCCGGTTATATAAAAAACTGATCGAATGGGAACAACAGGGTAGTCTTCAATACAAGAATTCTACGGTTCTTCTTAACGGGACTTCGATTAACGGTTATCGTTTCCGGAAAAACTACTATTTTATGGCAGGTGACAAAGGCATGAACTCACAGGATTCACGTTACTGGGGATTATTGCCCGAAGAATATATTGTAGGGAAAGCCTGGATTATTTGGAAATCGGTCGATCCATATACTGATAAATTTTGGTGGAATCGTTTTTTAAAAGTCATTCATTAAATCTAAAACAATGAAAAAAGCATTTATAACAGGAATAAACATACTATTAGCAGTTTGTCTTATGGCATGCAGTTCGCCGGAAGACAAACGTCTGGAACAGGCGCTTGCCTTTGCCGGAGACAACCGGGGAGAATTGGAAAAAGTTTTGGACCATTATAAAGAGAATGCGGAGAAACAGGAAGCTGCCCGTTTCCTTATCCGCAATATGCCCAGATGGTATGGATATGAAGGTTGGCAGCTGGATTCCATCAAGCCGGTGTTGATACAAAAAGAAAAAGGAGAAACCGTTCCTAAAGAGGTAATAGCAAAATGGCAACGGGTTTCTTTCTATTCACTGCCGAAAGTATATGACGCCAAAGTGATCACAGCCGATTACCTGATCGAAAATATCGACCTGGCCTTCGATGTGTGGAAAAGGTATCCGTGGAACCGGGACCTGGGCTTCGATGATTTCTGCGAACTGATCCTCCCCTACCGTATCGGGGATGAGCCGTTGTCATCGTGGCGGAAATTGTATCATGACTATTATACAGCTATACTCGATTCATCCTATCAGGGCGACGATGTGATAGAAGCCTGCAAAGCCGTAGATAAAGATTTGAAAAGGGTCTATTATCGGTGGAATACGGATTTTAGTATCCCCCATCAGAGTGCTGACTTTTTATTCTATCACCGTGTCGGTTTCTGCCGGGAGGCTTGCGATGTTACGCTTTATGCCATGCGAGCCTGCGGTATTCCGGTTGCAAGTGAATATTTCGTTTATTCACCCGAATATCAGCACCCCCATTTCTGGACTACCTTACGCGATACGACCGGAAAGTTTATACAGTTCGGTTTCAATGAGTTCGAAGCTTCCCGAACAAATCCGGGGACAGACGGCAGAAAAAAAGGGAAAGTCTATCGCTACTGTTTCGGCATGCAGGAAGAACCTTTCACCGGAATCACAAGAGATGAAAAAGTCCCTGCTCTGTTCAGAGACCGCTATATCAAGGATGTGACAGCTAATTATTTCGGGGAGAATGAAGTAAACCTTTCCGTACAGGCCGGTTATGATGAGTTTATTTACCTGGGGGTTTTCAGTCCGGGCGGCTGGATTCCGGTCGATATGGCACTCAATCACAAAGGAAGCGTGACTTTCCGCAACCTGGAACCAAACGTCATTTATCAACCTCTGATTTCTGACGGACGGAATCACCAGGCAGCAGGATATCCGTTTATTTATACCGAAAAGAAAAAACGGATACTGAAACCGGATACCAACCATTTGAAAAAAGCAATCCTGAAAAGAAAAATGTCATTATGCGGCGGTTACAAAGATTTTCCGCACCGGGGAATCATTGGCTCCCAAATAGAAGGCAGCCTGAACAGAGACTTCTCAAAAGCTGATTTGTTATATAAGTTCAACGACACGCTTCAAACGAACTATTGCGAACTTATACCACCGGACACAGACAAAAAATACAGGTATATACGTTTTGTCAGTCCCCCGGATAATATATTGGAACTTGCCGAATTTGCTGTTTTTGCTGATTCAACAAGCAAAGAACCGATCAAACTGAACAGAATAGGCGATTATCCATGGCCGGACAGCTGGCTGGACAAGATCACCGATGGGGATATATTAAGCTATTTTTCAACGAGTGACAGTTCCAGCTTTGTCACATACGATCTGGGCAGAATTACTCCCATCAGGAAAATAGTTTTTTCTCCACGTAATGATGATAATTATATCTGGCCGGGAGATGAATACGAGTTGTTCTACCAAGATGGGAAAAACAATTGGAAATCGCTTGGAATTCAGAAGGCAGCCGGACGTAAACTGGAGTATTTTGTACCCGATAATGCATTGCTATGGCTACGCAACCGGACCAAAGGACGGGAAGAACAGGTTTTTATTTATAAAGATGGAAAACAGTACTTTACAGTTGATTTATTTTAAAGAAATATTTTCAAGGCTTATAAATAATGAATACTTTTACGAACATACATAATAAGACAGAATAATAGTTACCTTATGATACCAGATAAAAGAAGAACTGATCTTTATTTGTTTAATTGGACTATAGTCTTGATAGCAATCATTTCTTTCAATTCATGTAAAGATCATAAGACTATTTCCTTCAATCAAGATTATTCGATCGATACAGTAAAGGTGTCGATCGGAGATAGTTGTCTCCAAACATATACTACACTAAGAAACAGAGTTTATGGAAATAACTTCTATTGTTTCAATAAATTACAACATTGCATCGATATATTCGATCTATCGGCGAAACAACTCATTAACCAATTAAAGATAGACCGTGAAGGGGCAAATGGAATTACAAACATAGAGGCCTTTTGTGTTTGCGGTAATTCCATTTTCATTCAAAATGAAACGAACTATATACTAATGAATCATCGGGGAGAAATCATCCGGAAAATATCCAAAGACAAATTAAACAACCTCATCGATCAAAACATATATTCTTTTTTCCCTACAAGTATTACATTATCCAATTTTGAAAATCTCATATTCGATAAAAAACACAATGAATTAATAATACCCATCAATATAACAGACCCGTTGACACTAAAGGATAAATCCTGTATTGCGACAATAGATATAGAAAAAGAGACTGTGAATTTACTTCCTGCGTATTTTCCTTCTACCGTAACAAATAAGTATTATGGAAAATTAGCGACTGCCCAGATACTAAGCAAAGGGGATAGTATAATATACAATTTTGCTAACTCATCATATGTATATATATACGATCGTACGAATAAACAGACCTATGAATATAATATAAAAAGTGATTATACCCCCAATTTATCTGAAAGCTTAGACAAAAACGCCAATATGGAAAGGGTATTTGACCACTATTTACATTCGCTGTTTTTTCATAATATGCAATACGACGAGTATAGAAATCTTTATTACCGCATACATACAGATAAAAATAACGACAAATCTGCATTTAATAACAAAGAGACATTTCTTACTATCATAAATTCGCAGTTTGAGAAAATCAATGAAATAAAATTACCGTCCAATACTTATCCCGTATGCAATATAGCACCTAATGGGCTAATATTCGTTTTCATGAAAGGTCTGGAAGAGGACTGTTTCAGTTATGCAGAACTAACAAACTCCAACATTTACAAAGTGCCCAGTCCATCGCAATCGAATATTCTCCCCCAGAAAACTGCTGTTAAAAACAAAAACAGCCAAAACAAAAAGAATGTATCAACTAAACCGGGAAAGACTCCTGTAATGACTTCCGAGAAAATCGGTAATTTTATAAAAGAGAATATGATATATCCTGAATATGAATTAGAAAACAAGATTGAAGGATATGTATATGTTGTTTTAGAAAGTGATAGTACAGGAAATGTTATAAGTTACAATATATCTGAGATAGCAACAACTACCGATAATGAGAATTTTCATAAAGAAGCGCTCAGGATAGGTCACTTAATCAAACAGATTTATCCTAACATCACTTTTGCTTTCCATGTACCTTTTCTTATTGACAACTACCTGGAGAATCATAAAAATAAAGTCAACTCATATGAGAATGACGAATAAATCATGTTATTGAGGTGGTACCAATAATGCTATTCCTCTTTAATCCTTCTTATTCCTATCTATTCCCTGATAAACCGTTTTGGTGTTTTGGAGAGGGGTTACATTTGTAATGTTTTCGAAAACAAGCAAATTAATTCTATTAACACTAAAAAATGTAAGATTATGTCAGTAAAGTATCGTTTAGTTGAGCGCAAAAATTTAGGGAATGATAAAAATCAAACTCCGGTAAAGCTATATGCACAACCTGTTTATTCCGATCTGGTCGGGTTTGAAGAGTTATTGGGTGAGATTAGTGAAGCCGGTATCCCCTCCAACCAGGTGAAAGGAGTCATCGACCGTATGAACTACCTGATAAGAAAACACCTGGCTGCCGGAAGACGGGTACAGTTCGGCGAATTTGGAAATTTCCGCTACGGGGTAGGCTCGACCGGTTCTGCCACGGAAGATGAATTTCAAACCAATATGATCAAAATTCCGAGAATCATCTTCAGTCCGGGTACTACCTTGCGTAAAGCCCGCAAAGACACCGGCTTTGAGAAAAAAGGAGAAACGGTTGTAAAAAACAACGGAGGTAACAGCGACAGACCGGAAATTGAATAAAGCAGTCGGCACGGTAAATTGAACAATCTAAAAGAGGGTATGCCAAAAAATCCCGGCATACTCTCTTTTTATGTTCATTTTGAGCACTTTATCCGGATATTTTATTTACATTTGTATACACTTATTCATCAGTTATTTGGTTATGAAAACATTAAGGGAGTTACACGCATTCTATTTCATTTTATGCTTTGTCCTTTGCTCCTGTCATACCCAGGATACATATCGCTGGAAGAATCAGGATGACAGAATGGTTCTCATGTCCGGAAAGACCATTGTAGGAGAACTGAATCCATCTGTAACCAAAGGAATGGACCGTACGGATCAGATCGAAAAACTCGATTCCTGTACCTTTAAGATCACCAGCCGATATATCGCGCTGGAAAATATCGAACGAGCCAGAATCTGTCTGGATTTCGTGCACAGATCTGCTTCAGATTATTGGATGATCCCTTCCGTCTCCTACAACGGGAACAACTGGGGACGTGGAAAAGAACCCAAAGGCGCACAACAGAACGGAGAATGGAGAACGTATTCTTACCGCAGCACCCCCATACCCGGGGCAACCTACTCGGAAGGAACCCGATTTGCCGTTGCCATGTGGAGCGATGTTCCTCAAAATGAAAAAGAAAGTTTCTCCTGTTCGCTGATGCCGGACAGGCAAACTACTACACACCGGCTGATATGGCCGGAAGAGGAAAAACCTGTTATGTATGCAGCCAGAGACCGGTACAAACCCGGATATCAAAAACAGGAAAAACTATCTGCAGGAGATACGATCACACTGACAGCCTATCTTACGGTCAGCGATCTCCAACCGCACCATTACGCTATACGCCACTTTTTACGCGAAGCCTGGGACCGGGCAGATAAGCAGGGAACAGATATTTATCCTCCTGAAAAAATCTGGAACTTAGGTCTTCGGTATGCCAAAGAGTATCTATGGGTGGAAGACGGAGCTTTCAGAGGCTTTACGATCGGTTTCTCGCCGGACAAAAGCGGGGGATGGAGCAAGCGGAAAGGTTATGAGATTGGCTGGTGCGGACAAAATGCTTCTTTTGCCAATTCCCTCCTTTTCGATTACATTAAATATAAGAATAAGGAATCCCTGGAAAAAGGGTTGGCAACCCTCGACGCATGGGCCAAACTCTGCCAGCTGCCCAACGGGCTTTTTATCACGAATTACGACCGCGTCTCCAATCAGAAAAATCTGAATGACAACATCGTTTTAGATGCCTGCAACCTGGGAACGGCAGCTCTCAATTATTTTGAAGCAGCCGACCTCGTGAAAGCATGCGGACTATACAGGCCGGAATACGAACGCCTGGCTTTCGGTATCTGCGACTTCGCCAAAAACGACCAGCAGACCAATGGCGTATATGCCCGGGGCTGGTACTCGAACGGAGAATGTTTCTACCGGGAAGGTACGATCGGCTGTTTCCTGGTCCCTCCGATGCTGGAGGCTTTCACCAGATCTAAAGACAGCACTTATTTTGTTTCGGGTACGAGGGCATACGATCATTATGTCAGTGAACTGAAAACGAAAGGATATTCTACCGCCGGTGCTTTGGATACCTGGTGCATCGACAAGGAATCGTCCATCTCCCTTCTGCGTTCGGCCCTGAAATTATACAAGCTGACAAATAACAAAGAATACCTGGACGATGCCGTTGCTATCTCCTACTATTTATCGACCTGGCTATGGCATTACAACGGAGTTTACCCGGAAGACGATAATTTCACCCAATATAATTATAAGACATTCGGTGGTACTTCGGTTTCCGTACAGCATCACCACCTGGATCCATACGCCCTGTTCTGGGTGCCGGAATGGTTGGAACTGGCTAAACTGACCGGTGACGGCCAATGGAAAGAAAAAGCAATCGCCATCTGGAATAACGGTTGCCAATTGATCTCCGACGGAACATTAGTGATCAACGGACGTGTCCGTCCCGCCGGTTCCCAGAATGAAGCCTATCTGCAAAGTCACTGGAACTGGGATGCAGCTCCCCGTTTTGACAGGATCAATTCATGGCTGGTCGCCTGGCCCGGAGCTTTCAGATTGGAAACATTAAGAAAGTTGGATGCTATCGATCTGCCACAAATAGAGTAGAATATTTGTAGAAAAAACAATTATTACCCTATTTTGATCGATAAGTCCCCTATTTTGACTGAATAATGATACTGTGGTTTGGAAAATATAACGTAATTTTGACACGTAATAAAAAAATCACAGTATCATATCATGAAAAAATTATTCATCAGTGCCCTCGCATTTCTGGCATTACCCTTATTTGCCCAAAAAGAGGCAAGTATCCGTGTGTATCCCCAACAGGGCACACAACAGATCAGTAAACATATTTACGGACAGTTTGCCGAACATCTGGGAACCTGTATATACGGCGGACTTTGGGTTGGCCCTGATTCCGATATTCCCAACACACAGGGATACCGTAATGATGTTCTCAATGCGTTGAAAAACTTACAAATCCCTAATCTTCGCTGGCCCGGCGGCTGTTTTGCAGATGAATATCACTGGATGGACGGTATCGGTCCGAAAGAGAACCGTCCGAAAATGGTAAACAACAACTGGGGCGGAACGATTGAAGACAACAGCTTCGGGACTCACGAGTTCCTCAACCTCTGCGAACTGCTCGGATGCGAACCCTATATCAGTGCCAACGTCGGTAGCGGAACCGTGGAAGAAATGGCGAAATGGATTGAATATATGACTTCGGAAGGCGACAGCCCGATGGCACGCCTGCGCCGCCAGAACGGTCGCGACAAAGCATGGAAGGTCAAATTCATCGGGGTAGGAAATGAAAGCTGGGGTTGCGGCGGCAGCATGCGTCCGGAGTACTATTCCGATCTGTACCGGCGTTACTCTACTTATTGCCGCAATTACGACGGAAACCGCCTGTTCAAGATTGCCAGCGGTGCCAGTGACTACGATTACAACTGGACGGAAGTGCTGATGCAAAATGTAGGTGGCCGTATGGACGGGCTTTCCCTGCATTACTACACCGTCGCAGGTTGGAACGGAAGCAAAGGATCGGCAACGGATTTCAATAAAGACGATTTCTACTGGACGATGGGCAAATGCTTGGAAATAGAGGATGTGATCAGAAAACACATTACCATCATGGATAAATACGATCCGAAAAAGAACGTCGCCCTGATGCTCGATGAATGGGGTACCTGGTGGGATGAAGAACCGGGAACGATCAACGGACACCTGTATCAGCAAAATACGATGCGCGATGCCTTCGTTGCCGCTCTTTCACTGAATGTATTCCACAAATACACCGATCGCCTGAAAATGACCAATATCGCCCAGATCGTCAACGTGCTTCAATCCATGATCCTCACGAACGGCCCGAAGATGTTGCTCACTCCTACTTATTATGTTTTTGAAATGTATAAAGTACATCAGGATGCCACATATCTTCCGATGGATCTGATCTGCGATAAAGCGAAAGTACGTGACAACCGGGAAGTTCCTATGTTGAGCGCATCTGCTTCGAAAGATAAGAACGGCTCGATCCATATTACACTCGCCAATGTGGATACCGACAATGCACAAAATATATCCCTCGACCTGCAGGGCGAGAAGATATCCGGAGTAAGTGGCCGGATACTGACATCCGGTTCCATCAACGACCATAACACTTTCGAGAAACCGGACGTGGTCAAACCGGCAGTATTCAACGGTGCCAAAGTGGAGAAAGGTCGACTGAATATCAATCTTCCTGCCAAATCGATCGTCGTACTGGAAGTGAAGTAGCTTCTTCATCGTATTTTACCATCCTGCCGACAAATTCGTGTCGGCAGGATGGTTTGCGCCTCCTTTAAATTGTATACATTTGCGAGATAATAATCTCACTCGAATGAAACTCTTACAAAAAATACTACTGGCATGTTTATTAACGGGGCAGGCCGTTCATGCTCAAACAGAATTCCGGATTTACGACACTATACAAGTCACCCACCACAATCTGCACTTCGATATCCGTAATTTCAAGGAACAGACATTATACGGTAAAGCAGATATATCCATCCGGAGTAAGATGGATGACCTGAAATATGTCCCTTTACTTTTGCAACAAATGGAAATAGACAGTATTTGGGTGAATGGTTCGCTCCTTTCAGGTTATCAATACAATGATACTTTGCTGCGGATACCATTGGTTTCCCCTCTGAATGAAGGTGACAATTCGGTGGTTTCCATCGCATACCACGGTACCCCGGCTGCTACCGAATTTGGAGGATTCTTGTTTAACGACAGCCTGCGAATGGCTTACAATATGGGAGCATCGATCAATGATATCCCCCATAGTTACGGACGGGGTTGGTTTCCCGCCGTCGATGATTTCCGGTCGAGAAGTACTTTCGACCTTCATTTCAGAGTTGAAAGCGGCCTGAAAGCGATCGGGAACGGATTGCTGAAAGATACGGTCTCCAACGGAGACGGAACGACCACATGGCATTGGACTGTCAAGCAGCCAATCCCGGAATATCTGGTCAATGTGGCGGTCGGTGATTACCGGAAGATCGAAATGAGCCACCGACAAGCCGACAGAACACTGCCTATCGATATATACGTATTACCCCAGGAGATCGAAAAAGCCAGGGAAGCCTATGCGATCGTCCCCGGAATACTGGAGAGCATGGAAAAACGATTCGGCGAATATGCGTTCGACCGGGTAGGATACGTATCCGTCAACAGTCCCGGAGGTGCTATGGAGCATGTAGGGAATATATCCATGCCGATGAATCCCCAGCCGACACTCGATTATCAGTTATATATCATTCACGAATTGATACACGGATGGTTCGGGAATAAAGTGACCTGTGCCACAGCCGGAGACATGTGGTTAAACGAAGGGATCACGACCTTCTGCCAGGAACTGGTATTTCAGGACCTGTTCTCACAACAGGAGGCAAAAAACGATTCTGAAGGTAATCTTTTATTCGTTCTTTCCAGTTCCTTAAACTACGACGGAGGTTATTATCCTTTACAGGGAATGCCGCAGGAACATACCTACGGCATAGCGACGTACTACAAAGGAGCTGCCGTGATGCATACGCTACGTTATTATCTCGGTGACGACCTGCTGATACCTGCCCTGAAAGGCTATCTAGATACTTTTGCCTTCCGGCATGTCACAACCGACGAATTCAAAGACTTCCTGTCGGCACATACCGGGAAAAACCTGGATGATTTTTTCAACCTGTGGATAAAACAACCCGGATTTCCGGCGTTCGAGATCGATTCGATCGTTTCCACGCAGGTGAACGACGGATATAAGGAAACAATCTTTCTGGAACAGAAATTATGCCATGCCAACGAATACGGGCATAATGTACGTGTCCCGATCACTTTGTTCGACGAAACTGGGAAAGAAAGCACGGAGATAGAAGTGACGGCAACCGGAGAAAAACCTTCGTTCATGACGCAAACTCCGTTCAAACCGGCCTATTGGGTCGTCAACAGAAACAACGATGTAGCATTGGCTTCTTTTACCCGGCAGTTATCAATCAATAATCCCGGCCAATATTCTCTGCCCGGGTATAACCTTGAACTGGAGTGCAAACAGGTAAAGGACCCGGTAAATGTCTATTTACAACATTATTGGGTGGCACCGGACGCCATGCAGACAAAATCGGATATTCTTTTATCGGATACTCATTATTGGCGCATAGCCGGTCATATCCCTGCTTCCTGTTCGTTAAGCGGAACGTTTTCGATCGATAAAAAGTATCTGGACAGCGAGCTGTTGAAAGACGGCCCGGAAGAAATGCTCGTCATGTACCGCCCTACCCCTTCCGACAACTGGCAGGAGCTTTCTGCAGGTTCGTTGGAACAGGGATATTTTATCGTTGCCGATAATCTCAAACCTGGGGAATATTGCCTGGCTGTTCGAGTTTTAAACAGAAATTAATCACAAATCACAATTGTGTATTATTAATTGTTTTCTACCTTTGTCGGCAGAATGAAAAATACACTATCTAATTAAAATAAAAGAATTATGAAACCTACATTATTTCTACTGGCCGCCGGTATGGGTAGCCGCTACGGAGGTTTGAAACAGTTGGACGGACTGGGTCCTAACGGGGAAACAATCATGGATTATTCAATCTACGATGCTATTCAAGCCGGTTTCGGAAAGCTCGTCTTTGTTATCCGTAAAGATTTTGAACAAGATTTTCGTGATAAGATCATTTCTAAATATGAAGGTCATATTCCTTGCGAATTAGTATTCCAGGCTATCGATAATCTTCCCGAAGGATTTACCTGCCCGGCAGAACGCACAAAACCATGGGGTACGAACCATGCCGTTATGATGGGTGCCGACGTGATCAAGGAACCGTTCGCCGTAATCAACTGTGACGACTTCTATGGCCGCGATTCTTTCCAGGTAATGGGCAAATTCCTTTCAGCACTGCCTGACGGTTCTGAAAACACGTATGCAATGGTCGGTTTCCGCGTAGGAAATACGTTGAGCGAAAGCGGTACCGTATCCCGTGGTATTTGCAGCACAAACGAAAACGAGTTGTTGACTTCCGTTGTCGAACGCACCAAGATCCAGCGTCTGGACGGTGAAGTTAAATACATCGGCGACGACGGCGAATGGGTGGCTACTCCCGACACAACTCCGGTAAGTATGAACTTCTGGGGCTTCACACCCGACTATTTCGCTTATAGCAAAGATTTCTTCAAAGTGTTCCTGAGCGATCCGAAGAATATGGAAAATCTGAAAAGCGAATTTTTCATTCCTTTGATGGTCGATAAGCTGATCAGCACCGATACGGCTACTGTAAAAGTATTGGATACGAACAGCAAATGGTTCGGCGTTACTTATCCGGAAGACCGTCAGGAAGTTGTCGATAAGATCCAGGCATTGGTCGATGCAGGTGAATATCCTGAAAAACTGTTTTAACAAAAAACAATCATACCAATTCCCGGTGGAGCTGTTATTTCCAGTTATTCTACCGGGAATTTCTTTTTCTCATCAAAAATCTGTAATATTGTTCCAAACTATGTAATCGTACACATGAGGATCAAAGAAAAAACAGACACGGAATTAGCTATCTTACTCACCCGAAATAATGAAGCGGCTTTCAGTGAGCTATATGTGCGCTATAAAGACAAACTGTATTACTTCTGCCTCCATTTACTCAAATCAAAAGAAGAAGCCAGCGATATCGTTCAGGAAATATTTATCCGTATCTGGGAATCACGTAACTTCATCAACCCGGACCTCTCTTTTTCATCGTTCCTCTATACAATGGCACGCAACAGGATACTTAATTATTTCCGGGATATCGATATCGATGAAAAGGTAAAAGAAATACTTGCCACACAAAAAGTTACGGAGGAAGAAGCGATCGATTCCAAAATAATCTACACTGAATATCAGGTGATCCTTCAGAATGCAATCAGCCAGCTTCCCCCGCAACGCCGGAAGATATTCAACATGAGCCGCATCGAAAGTATGTCTCATAAGGAAATTGCCGCCGAATTAGGTATTTCGGTCAATACCGTACAGGAGCATATTTCAGAAGCGCTCAAATTTATAAAAGCCTATTTCAGCAAACATGCGGATATGTCCATAAGCCTGTTGCTGGCAGCTTTTATCTTGTATAAATAATACTTAGTTATTACTGAAAAAGTCGCCGGTTGTTTTAACTTCTTCCAGCTTTTCTTCTATCAGGGCCGTCAATTCCTTTACTATATCCGGATATTTGGTAGCCAGATTATATTTCTCCGAAGGATCGGCATTTATGTTAAACAGTAAAGGCAATTCGCCCTTAAAATAATCCAGTCCCAACTGGCTGTATGTTTTCACATGCAACTTCCATTTGCCTTTCCGTACCGCCATCAACTGATGGTCGATACCAAAATAGAAGAATGGCGTTTCCGGTTTCGGAGCTACACCTTCGTATCCCAGGTAAGAGGCTACATTCTTTCCGTCGATGACCCGGTCTGTCGGAATTTTTGCACCGCCCATCCATACGGAAGTTGCAAAAACATCCATGGAAGTAATGACCTCTTCATTGACCTGGCCGTTGAGATGGCCCGCCCAGCTAACGAAACATGGTACACGGACACCACCTTCCCAAGTACTGCCTTTACCGTCGCGGAAGATACCGGCCGATCCGCCTTCCTCGTTCCGGGGCAGCCAGGGCCCGTTATCGCTCATAAACCAAACGATCGTATTCTTATCAAGACCTTCTTTCCTGAGAGCAGACAAAATCTCCCCTACTCCCCAGTCGATCTCTTCCACCGCATCGCCGTAAGTACCCCTCTTGGATTTACCGATAAAGGCTTTTCCGGGATATAACGGAACATGAGGCATTGCATAAGGGACATAGACAAAGAAGTTTTCTTTCTTATGCTTTTTAATGAACGATATCGCTTTTTCCGTGTAAAGCGCCGTCAGTTCCGACTGGTCGGGATTCATTTTGAGCGTATCATTTCCACACATCAAAGCTATATCCGGATATTTCGGGGGGATCATATCATTGCTGTACGGAAGACCTACATATTCATCAAAGCCGTTCTGCAAAGGCAAATATTCCTTCTTCGTACTTCCCAGATGCCATTTACCATAGATAGCCGTAGCATATCCCTGCTCTTTCAGCAATTCGGCCATCGTCAGTTCCCGAGGATGAATGCCTTTTTCAGCATCCGGGCTCAATACCCACCGGAAACCGGCACGCACCGGATAACGTCCGGTTAACAAAGAATAACGACTTGCTGTTGAAGCCGGGGATGCACTGTAATAGTTCGTAAAGCGCATACCGTCCAGAGCCATCCGGTCCAGATTAGGAGTCTTTATATCCGGATGCCCCATCACACCTATATCCCCATACCCCATATCGTCACAGTAAATAATAACGATATTCGGGCGGGTAGTCTTGTTTTCTTTAGCTACCGTCTGGCACAAAGGTACCGGCAGCAATGCTAAAGCTATTTTTATATGATTATTCATTTTTCTTTTCTTACCTGTATCTTTTCCTTATTACTTAAATACCTGTAACATCGGACGACCGATCCATACCTGCGGCTGTTTCAGATTGAAGATATGAGCGATAGTGGCCGCCGTGTCAAACTGCATCATGCTTTCAGAAAATTCATAGCCTTTCTTGATTCCTTTTCCGGAAATAATGAAAGCGGTTTCCATTTCCTGCATCGTCTTACCACCATGTCCTTTATTGATTCCCCCGTGGTCGGAAGTAACAATAAAGATCGTATCATCCAACATACCGGCATTTTTTACAGCTTCTACGATCCGAGCGATATAACCATCCAATACTTTCAGCATATTATAATATTCCGGAGTGTCGTGTCCGTCCGCATGCCCGATATGATCCGGGTTATCAAAAATGACCGCACACAGGTTCGGCTTAGCCGATTGGATATAATCGACAGCATAACGAACCGTAGCATCAGGTTCTTTTGAAGCCTCGGCCACATGCTTGTCGTAATTCAGAGCCAGGGTATCCACTACATAACGGATCCCTTTCCATTCGCAGACACAACCGATCTCAGCCTTCGGTTCCGATTCGCGCAACAGGCCAAATACAGTCGGGAAAATACCGTCTTTACCCAATACCCGCGAAGGAAGTTCCGGTGTTCTCGACCCCCATTCCGTATACCCGTGTAATTCAGGACCTGCCCCCATAAACATGGAAGCCCAGTTCACTGCACTGGAAGATGGCAGTACACTTCTTTTCTTCAACGTATAGGAACCATCCACCATCAGTTTCTTAACCGTAGGCATTTCCGCTTTCTCCACGCTATAGGCTCCCCAGCCATCGAGGCCGATCAATATGACATGTTTAGCCTTCCATTTGGCTGCAAACGATATATTGGCAAATAAAAAAATAAAAGCAACGATATATAAATATTTTCTAGTGTTCATATTTTATGTATTAAATAATAAAGGTTGTTTCTACGACAACACAGTCCGGAAACAACCTTTAAGAGAGTATCGATACTAATTATTCGGCAGTTTCCCAACCCGGGTTTTGTTTTAACTTAGGATTCAACGCTATTTCCTGAGTAGGAATCGGTTCCAGATAATATTTTTCCAGCCATCCCGACGGTTTTGCGAACAGGATGGAATATCCCTCATCAGCCCCATTGAGAATATTGAGCTTACCACCATAGTCACTGCTCTTCACCCATGCGCCTAATGGTTGTTTATTCACATATTCCCCTTTCTTCCAACGTTTCAGGTCGCGGAAACGGAAACCGTCACCCATCAGTTCTATACGACGCTCACGACGGATCTCCCACAAAACAGGATCTACGCTCTGGTCTCTGTTCAAATCGAAAGAAGCATCTATTTCCGACACATTCATAGACGGAATAACCGCACGAACACGAAGTTTATTGATAGTGGCATCAGCTACGGACTGAGAAAATTCGCCTAATTCAAATTTAGCTTCAGCATAATTCAGCATCACTTCTTCTATACCGAATAAGAGATAATCGACAGTAGAAGAACGTAACGCCATATTATCGACATGACGGTTATAATATTTCCAGAAATAGAACCCTAAATGGGTAACAAGGAATCCCTGTCCGTTCGGGTAGTTACGGAAGTGCGGAAAACCGGAAACCTGATACCCGACGAAGTTAGATACCGGTAAACTCTTGCCTGTTGCCGAACCGCCTATTTCTTCCATATAATCAATATATTCACGGTCACTGGCCACTCCTGTATGCTCCCAACCGAATGACGTACCGGCAGCACCGGTCAAGTTTACTTTATAAGGAGGAACTACCGTCCAATATAAACGGCGGTCACGGTGACGGAACTGAGCATTCAGATCCTTATCGCCTTCATACACCTTACTGGTAGAAACCGGACGTCCGTCTGAACACAGATAACTGTCCACAGCATCTTTTGTCAGATCGACATACCATGCCGAAGAGCGGATCACGCGTGTGATACTATGCGTTACCATATCCGTTTCATATTGTTTAGCCAGGATCACACCTGCTTTTCCGACCAATTCTTCCGAGTTGTAAAGGTCATCATAATTAGGCATGATAGAAGGATAAGCATTCATCAACTTTTCTGATGCATTAGCACAAGCTTTCAAATACGTTTCGCTATCATTCAATCCGTGGTATTTACGCCAGGTACCTTCAAACAATCCGAAACGTGAAATCAGGGCTCTGACCACATGAACATTGATTGTATTTGTTCCTGTACCATCCTCTTTGATATGTTCTTCCGCCCATTGCAGCTCTTCCAGAATATGTTTGGCGACTTCGTCTCTCGGAGTCCGTTCGCAGTAAAGTTCTTCCGTATCCGTATCATCCAACACTTTGTCAATCCAGGGCACATCGCCATAAGCCGCCATCATATCAAAATAACGTAAAGCTCTGAAAAAGTAACCGACACTTCTCCAGTGGTCTTTATCGACATCACTCATGGAAGAACCATCGATATTCTGCAACATTATATTTACACGACGGATATACGTAAAGCTCCAGGAATCGCTGGTTGCCGGTAATTTCTTTAACTGATATGCATAATCGGACTCTCCTCCTGAATTGGCATAAATTATATTATCCGTATCATACTCACTCGATATATTGGCAGGCGTATAACCGCCATCCGTTGGAAATCCGTTGAAATATTCATACAATCCCCAGGCATACGTTTTGAAGTTATCATTCGTTTTAAATGCAGTCGCCTCAGTCTGCTGGTCCAAGGGGATTTTATCCAAAAAATCACTTGAACATCCCGTCAATCCCAAACCGGTTAAAGCTATGACCGGTAATACGATATATTTTTTCAAATTCATATTCTTTCTTTTTAATAGTTTCATAATAATACAGAATTACAAGCTTACGCTGAAGCCAAAAGCATACGAACTCATGAACGGATAACCCAGTCCGTTCGCTTTACTTTCGACTGCCGGGTCGAGACCTTTAGGCATATGATCGAACGTAAACGGATTTTCTGCAGAAACATACACTCTCAGGTTACTGATACCAATTTTAGAAATTACACTCTGAGGGATTGTATATCCCAGTGTCAGGTTCTTCACCCGCAGATAAGCTCCGTTAGTCAGGTACTTTGTCTGGGCACGAACATTCGCAGCATAGTTCGTATTTCTCATACCTGTTTCATACAAACGAGGGAAGAAAGCCCCGGTATTTTCAGGAGTCCAGTAATCCAATTGATGTTCATAGATCGTACCGAATTCATAATAATACGGGAAGATCAAATCGTTTGTCAGCCACTTGTCACATTTTCCGACTCCCTGTAAAAGGAAGGAGAAGCTGAAGTTATTCCATGACAAACCACCGTTTATGCCATATTGGAAACGTAATGAATTATTCCCGATAATCTTACGGTCGCCCGGATCATAAATCGTTTCATTTCCTGAATTGATGATACCATTGCCATCCAAATCCTTGAACATCATATCACCCGGATTCGGTTTCACACCTTCCACATGAGGAATACCGTCTTTCAGGGTACCATTTTTCAGATTCGCATCCAAAGTTCCTTCTACAAAATCATCGACCGTATACAACCTATCTGTTACATATCCCCATATTTCACCTATCTGCTGTCCTTCCACATACGTTTTATTATCAGAAGTACGAATCACACCGGCTACATTATTTTTAAACTTCGTGATATAGGCTTTGTAATCATACAGGTTGAAACCGATATTATAATGTACTTTACCGATCTGGTCACGCCATGCCAATTCCAGTTCGAAACCGGTAGATTTCAAATCGGCTACATTCTGTAAAGGAGCTGTTGCACCCAAAGTCGCTGGCAATTGCGATCCGCTGGTCAACATATCCTTCGTATCGCGACGGAAAAGATCGAAGTTGGCGGAAAGACGATTCTTCAAGGCACTGATATCGAAACCGAGGTTTAAGGTACGAACCGTTTCCCAGGTGAAATTTCCACTCACCAGACCCGGCTGCTTCAGAGTAATCGGCTGTGTATTATTGTCCAGCCAAGTAGATTTTGCGGACTCCATACTCGGAACAAACTGGTAAGGATCGATATTCTGATTACCAACCGTACCGATTGATCCTCTTATCTTAAATTCAGGAATATAATCGCGTAACGGTTCCATGAAACTTTCTTCCATCACTCTCCATCCCACAGACAAAGACGGGAAGAATCCCCAACGGCTACCCGACGGGAATTTGGAAGAAGCATCATAACGTCCGTTCAGCTCAAGCAGGTAACGGTTTGCGTAGTCATAATTCAAACGTCCGAAAAATCCCATCACCGTATATTCGGTAAACTTATCATACGCTTTCTGTACACCCACAGACTGGGAAATCGAAGGCATATCGTCATTGATCATATTTGAAGTTTCAGCTTTCAGATAATCATAATGATTGGATTCCTGGTTGTATCCTAATAATAAAGAAAAATTATTATCGGCAAAACTTTTAGCGTATGAGCCGTAAATGTTCAAAGCCGTATAATTTGTAACAGCACGTTGGCGGCTATACGTTGAATAATCTGAAGTGTATTCATCCGAAAACTTATCGGCATTGGCAAAACGGATACGTTTTGAATACTTTGTCTCGGTTTCATTCAGGTTATCATATGTAAACTCTGCATTCAGAACCATGTCTTTGATCGGCGTTGCTATCAACTTGGCAAAAACACGCGTATCAGAGATCGCATTCGTGTTCTGACCGCCCAGACGAGTCAGGTTACCTGCCGTACCGGAATATAGATCTTCGTCATTGATCGTGATCATTCCTGTCGGGTTGTAAGACGGAGCCCATACCGCCTTGGAATAGTTGGCACCGCTAGGCATGCCTTTATCCGATTTATAGAAACTAAGATCCAACTGTCCTGTCAGCCAGTTCGTTATTTTCGAACTGATAAAACCTTTCGCATTATAACGTTTATAGCTATCCATATCGGTTGTCATGATACCATCGGAACCCGTATATCCCAAAGAAATACGGTATGAAGAACGTTCGGTACCCCCGCTCACAGAGAAATCATGTTTCTGCTGGAAACCTGTTTCCGACAAGAAATCCTTCATTATATCCGTTTGTGCCAACTGATAACGCATGCCACCTATATCTGCATATCCATCCGGATAAGCAGACGGATTAGAACCGTATTCATGAAGCAGATCCAGCCATGTATCCACAGTCTGACCGGAATAATATGTTATATAACCCATATCCGAATATGCCTGAACGGTCTGGAGCGGATTCGCTTTTACCGGCAAATTCGTCGGCTTTGAAAAAGAAAAATTATTACTGTATGTCAGTTGTACCTTCTGTTCTTTCTGGACCCCTTTGGTTGTAATCAGGATAACACCAAAAGCAGAACGAGCTCCGTAGATAGAGGCAGATGCCGCATCCTTCAGGACTGTAACCGACTCGATATCATTCGGATTGAGTAAGTTCAACGAACCGGAAAACGGCACATTATCGACAAGAATAAGGGGGTCGCCGTCATTTATACTCGTTGTACCGCGAATATTAAAATCCAGACCGCCACCAGGCTCACCGCTACCGGAAGTAACCTGCAAACCCGGAACTGCTCCCTGCAACAAAGCACCTGTAGTCGGAACCGGGCGGTCTCCCATCACCTCATCCATTTTAACGCTACTTACGGAACCGGTCAGGTTGGCTTTTTTCTGTTTCGCAAAACCGACAACTACGACTTCATCCAGAGCCTGTGTATCCTCAATCAACGCAACTTCCACACTCTGTTGTCCTTTTCCTATCGGCATTTCTTTTGTCAGATAACCGATGTATGAAACGACCAAAGTTCCTTTCTCCGGTACTTCCAGAGAAAAATTACCATCCATATCCGTCACGGTACCACTGGTAGTTCCTTTTACAAACACGTTAGCACCAATAATAGGCTCGCCATGATTATCACGGATAGTACCGGTTATTTTTTTGACATTTTGTTCAACAGCCGGAAAAGAAGCTTTAACTTCTCCCCGACTGACCGATATCGTATTATTGATCTTTTTAAAAGACAATCCCGTTTGGCGGGATAATTCATTCAGAATAGTATCTATCGAACCTTCTTTAATTTGTACACTTACATTTTTCAAGCCTTTTAAAACGGATTCGTCATAAAAGAAATTAAAGCCGGTAATTTTACTTAATTGTTCAAAAGCGTCGCTGACCGACGTCTGTTTCACCACATAAGTGATATCGTTTTCTTTAAGACTTTGCCCTAAAGCTCCTTCCGCACAAAGTAACTGCGACGACAGAGCGATAGCACAAACTGTTAACGAAGTTCGCATAAGAGTCTTGTTATAGATTAGATTATAATTCATACATTTGTAATGTTTTAATAAATGATGTTTGTTAAGACAGGCAGAGATACTTTACAACCCAGTGGCTCAATACTGTTCTGAAAGTCCCTGCTGAAAATCAGTGAAGGCAGTAGTGTAGCAGCACTACTGCTTTTTTCATGTATTTTATCATCTAGTGTTTATCATAGGCATTCCGTTTTTTTTATGTTAGACTTAATGTTTATCATATTAATATAATATTATCTCCTTCGAGTCGGCTTCGAAGCCCTGTCGTAAAGCAGATGGCTTCAATTACAGCCTCGATACTTTTGTTATCATGGGTACCCGTAATGCGGTAATCACAATCTTTACATTGCAGAATCACTTTTCGATTATAAGTACGGTTGATTGTTTTAATTACTTCACGGATCGGTTCTTTGTTAAAATACAGGGAACCATGTATCCATTTTATATAGTTGTTTTCCTCAATGGTTTCCTTACGAACGTTCCCGTCTATTTTATTGATCGAAAGGTGTTCATTCGGTGAAACAGCCAGCTGAAGGTCCTGGTCGGCAACATTTACCCTGACTTTTCCTGTCGATACGGTTAGTTTGATAAATTCATCTTCTTTGTAAGATTTGAAATCGAATGAAGTACCCAATACCTTTACCTGGGCCTCTCCGCTTTTTATAACAAAAGGTTTATCCGGATCGGGAGTCACATCGAAGAACCCCTCTCCTTCTATCTCTATGGTACGTTCTTCTTTATTAAAATTATTGGGGATGCGAACCTTTGTATCAGAATTAAGAATAATCTTCGTGCCATCTGCCAACTGTATACTTTTCTTTTCGCCTTTTGCTGATATCTTTTCCGTATAAGTAATCATCCGTTGCGGACGGTCGTAGATTTTTAATAAACCGAACGTCACACTGAAAGCAAGAATTAAAATAGCTGCAATCCGATAAAAACCGTTCAAACGGTTTTTATTCCTAACACGAGTGTTAGCGGACTTATTTTTATGTTCGATCTTTGATAATAAGGAAGAAACTTCTTTGCGTAATTCTGTTTCCCTTTCTGAAGTCGGTTGGGCCATATCCCTATCGATAGCATCCCAAAACGGCTGGATAGCAGAATCCAGCCCGGCATGGCTATCCGGAGATTTCAGCCATTGAAGCAATGTTCGCAATTCCTGTTCCGAACATTGATCTTTTATATATTTTTGAAGAAGCGATATGATGATCGTGTCTCTCATAAGTATCTTTATAAAATGACTGTTTTTAAGTCTGTTTGTAAAGGATACACACAACCTCTTTTTATCTAGGGGTCAGCCCTTTTTATTTAACACAGATTAACATCAAAAGACAACTATCAAAATGTAACTACTCTACCAGGTAAATCGGATTAATATACCGGGTATTTGAAAATACCCTCGCGACTAATATTTTTTAACATATCATTTTTTATTCAAAAGAAGAATAAACCTACCATATTGATATTATACAAAAAACGATAACGGCCAACAGAATAAGGCCATTATCGTTTCCTATAAAATATCGATACAGTATTTAGAAGCTATACTGTACCGCCAGATTCATCCGGTTGGCATGGCGTGTCTGATCGTTGAAATCCGTACGCCATCCTCTCAGGTATTCGGCACCTACCTGCAGGTCGGGAGTTATATTCCAGAACAGATTCGCTACCAGATACTGGCCGTAACGATATTGTTCGGAAGGAGTGACAGGATAATCGTTGTCACTGTACAGGCGGGACTGGCTGTAAGTACTTGAAACAAATACTTTTGGAGTGATATTATACTGCAAACCGGCATACCAGCCCATCATCGGAAGCACCTGCATATGGCCGGATTTGGCCGGATCGGGAACAATATCCACATTGAGATTGCTCAGGTCGTTCATGTACTGGCTGATGCCTTTACCGTAAACACCTTGTCCGTACACCTGCACTTTGCTGCAGACATTGAAAGTCGTGGAGAGTAAAACACCCCAACCGGTTTCCGATTCGGCTTTATTGGCTACCAGGTTGTCGTAGGTCATACTTCTGACGATAGCGGCTGCACGCAAGTGGCTTTTTGAGTTCCATCCGTATTGCAGATAAGCCGGGAAATTCGGCATGCGTTGTGAACCGATGCTCAGTTTGTCATTGGTGATCCCGTCCACAACCGGCATTTCCACACCGATACCGGCTTTCCATCCTTTTCCGAAGGCACGTTCATAACGGAACTGCGTAGCGTGATAGATAGCCATCCCATTCGGTCCGGCAAAGTCGATCGTCGGAGGAATAGCCGACAGGTCCATAAACGAACCGTAGTCGTATCCGAGTGTGAAACCCAGTAAAGACGCATAGGCATTTCTCAACTCAAACCCTTTACCGTCACCGCGGAAATTACCGGCGGTATAGACTACGAAGTCACCTAAATGTTTGGTATGCCCTACCAACTTCAGGAAGACCGTACTGGTCGTTGCATCCATCTGGAACTGGTTTCTTACGTGTGACGCACCTTTGTTGGGGATCAGTGCAGGGTAGAAATCAATATCCTTGGAAATACCGCCGAAGTCATATTCGGCGGTTGCCTTTACATATCCGCCGATACCCAGGGCGAAACGGCCTTTGCGGTCGGTCAGCAGGAAACGAGGAATACCCGGTTCGTGGAAACGCTGATTCTGAGTTTCATTCAGTATCCGGATAATTTCATCGCCCGCCTTGTCACGGGATATGAACATGATGGAATTCGGCTCCTCATCCTTAATGATCACTTTCTGAGCCTGGGCATGGGTAGACAGTAGACCTAACCCGAGCAGTAAGGCTGCTCCTTTAACAAATGCTTTCATAAATGTGTTTTGTTTAGACGTTTTACCAGTAAGGAACAAGCATTGCATGAAAAGGTTGTGTTAAAAGGTTGCGTTAACGACTAAAAGTAACTATTTTTGTTGCCTTAATAACAAAATAAAACGAAGATGAAAAAGCTGTTTGCTATAGGTTTACTCCTTATTGGAATATTGTCATCCTTTCATTTGCAAGCGCAGGAAGTTGAGACACTTGTCCTGATCGATACCGATATGGGAAAGATCAAAGTGAAGTTATTTAACGATACTCCGCAACACAGGGATAATTTTATCAAAAATGTGAAAGAACACCGTTACGACGGACTACTTTTCCATCGTGTGATCAAACAATTCATGATACAAGGGGGCGACATCAACTCGAAAGAGGCTCCTATCGAACAGCATCTCGGCGACGGAGATCCGGGGTATACCATCCCTGCGGAGATCGTCTATCCGAAATATTTCCACAAACGCGGCATGTTATGTGCTGCCCGTACCAGCGACGATGAAAATCCGGAACGTGCCTCATCCGGAACGCAGTTCTATATCGTAACCGGAAAGTTCTATACGGAAATGGAACTGGATAAGATGGAAAAGGCCGAAAACAGGACATTCACTCCGGAAGAGCGTCAGGCTTACATGCTGGAAGGCGGTGCTCCGAACCTGGATAACAAGTACACAGTCTTCGGTGAAGTCATAAAAGGTATGAAAGTTGTCGATAAAATCCAATTTGTCGAAACAAATGAAGATGACAGGCCGTTAAAGAATATAAAGATAAAAACAATGACGATTGTCAATAAATAATCATTAAACGAAATAAGAATGGAAACGCAAACAAACGAGACACAGGTGTTGATGAAAACCAGCCTGGGTAACATCAAACTGAAACTATACAACGAAACACCGAAACATCGCGATAACTTTATCAAACTGGTAGAGGACGGAACTTACAACGGCCTGCTTTTCCACCGTGTGATCAAGGATTTCATGATCCAGGGAGGCGACGTCACATCCAAGGATGCTCCGATGAACCGGCAGCTTGGTGCCGGTGACCTGGGCTATACGGTTCCTGCCGAGTTCGTTTATCCGAAATATTTCCATAAAAAAGGGGCACTCTCTGCTGCCCGTACCGGCGACGAGGTGAATCCCGAAAGAGAATCTTCTGCTTCCCAGTTCTATATCGTAACCGGTAAAGTCTACAAAGATGCCGAACTGGATCAGATGGAGAAACAGAAAGAAGGCCGTCTGAAACAATCTATTTTCGCCCGTCTGCAAAAAGAAAATGCGGCAAAGATCAAGGCAGCTTACCAGAGCGGAGACAAAGCGGAACTGGCTATCATCCGCGATACCCTGATCGGCAAAACCGAACTGGAAGCAGAAAAGCGCAAAGAGGAGGCCACGCTGACTCCGGAACAACGCGAAGCTTACAAAACAATCGGCGGTGTTCCTTTTCTGGATAATGAATATACGGTTTATGGCGAAGTGATAGAAGGACTGGACGTAGTGGATGCCATCCAAAATGTCAAGACCAACCGACAGGACCGCCCGCTGGAAAATGTGGTTATCGAATCGGTGGAAATCATTGCATGATACAATTCTCTGCTTATAAAGAACATTATAAAGAAACAATACGCCTGGGTGTCCCGATCATGTTGGGGCAGTTGGGCGTCATTATTGTCGGGTTTGCCGATAACATTATGGTGGGGCATCACAGTACAGCCGAACTCGCCGCCGCCTCATTCGTCAATAACTTCTTCAACTTGGCTTTTATTTTCGGAATGGGCTTTTCATACGGCCTCACTCCTATTATCGGAGGACTGCATGCCAACAAAGAATATCGCCAGGCCGGTGAGACACTGAAGAACAGTCTTTTTATTAATTTCATCGTCGGGGTCCTGTTGAGTTGCCTGATGCTTCTGCTTTTGCTGAATATCGATATATTAAAACAGCCGGAAGAGTTGATGCCGTATATCGTTCCTTACTATATCCTACAACTATTCTCGGTAATATTCGCCATGCTGTTCAATTCGTTCAAGCAGTTCAGCGACGGTACGACCGATACGGTCACGCCGATGTGGATCATGCTGGGAGCGAATGTGCTGAATATTATAGGCAACTATTTTCTTATCTATGGTAAATGCGGTGTTCCCGAACTGGGGCTGACAGGGGCCGGTATTTCTACGCTCGTCAGCCGTATCCTGACTTTTACCGTTTTCTATATTTTATTTACCCGAAGGGAAAAGTATAAGGAGTTTTTAATCGGGTTCAAAAATGGGGTTGTCAACCGGCTGAATCTCTCTAAACTGATACGTTTAGGTTTTCCGGTCGGACTGTTGATGGGAGTTGAAACAGGGTCGTTCAGCCTGAGTGTTATTATGATGGGATGGTTAGGAAGTACGGCATTAGCCGCTCATCAGGTATTAGGTGTTATTACTACGCTTGGGTTTATGGTTTACTACGGGATAGCTGCGGCGATTACGATACGGGTCAGTGTTTTTAAAGGGTATAGCGACTGGCTGAATATTCGTCAGGCTTCTTTTGCCGGACTGCATCTGATCATGGGGGTTGCCGTCCTGTTCGTTTCATTTATCATGTTATTCCATAAGAATATGGGATATTTGTTTACTCCGGAGCATGAAGTGGTGGCGATGGTGGCCTTGTTGTCCTGGTCGGTTGTTCTGTACCAGTTCGGCGACGGATTACAGATATTGTTCGCCAATGCTTTGCGTGGTATTTCGGATGTGAAATATATGGCTTACTGCGCTTTTATCTGCCACTTCGGACTGGCGTTGCCGATCGGGTATATTTGCGGATTTATCTTTGACTGGGGAGCGATCGGTATCTGGTGCGGGTTTCCGATAAGTTTGACGACGTTGGGGGTTTTATTATGGAAACGTTTCAATCGGTTAACGATCAAACATATAACAAATAGAGATTAAAAAAACTGAGATCCGGAAAAAGATAATCTTATATCCGAATCTCAGTTTTTATATAGGGACTTACAATTTTACTTCTTCACCCATTTATCAAGCCACTCAAAGAATGTGCGCTGCCAAAGTACACCGTTCTGCGGTTTCAATACCCAGTGGTTTTCATCCGGATAGATCAGCAGTTCGGCAGGAACGCCACGAAGTACGGCAGCATTGAAAGCAGCCATCCCCTGACCGGCAAGGATACGGTAGTCTTTTTCTCCGTGGATACAAAGGATTGGCGTATCCCACTTATCGACAAAGCGATGCGGAGAGTTGGCAAATGTACGTTGAGCCACCGGATTATTCTTTTCCCAGTAAGCGCCGCCCATATCCCAGTTGGCAAACCACATTTCTTCTGTTTCCAGATATTGCATTTCCATATTGAAGATACCGTCATGAGCAATGAACGCTTTGAAACGTTTATCGTGATGACCGGCTAACCAGTAAACAGAGAAGCCTCCGAAGCTGGCACCGACACAACCCAGGCGGTCGTTATCGACATACGGTTCTTTCGCCATTTCATCGATAGCCGTGAAATAGTCTTTCATGCACTGGCCGCCGTAATCACCGCTGATCTGTTCGTTCCATTCCATACCGAAGCCCGGAAGACCGCGACGGTTCGGGGCCACGATAATATAATCGTTGGCTGCCATGATCTGGAAATTCCAACGGTAAGACCAAAACTGGCTGACCGGACTCTGGGGACCGCCTTCACAGAACAGCAAAGTCGGGTATTTCTTGTTCGGATCGAAATGAGGCGGATAAATCACCCAGGTAAGCATCTGCTTGCCGTCGGTTGTCTTCATCCAGCGTCCTTCTACCTTACCCATCTCCAGCTGATCGTAAATCTGCTTGTTTTCGGTCGTCAGTTGAGTCACCTTATTATTATCTGCCAGGTCGATCGTATAGATCTCATCTCCCATGCTCATGGAATGGCGTTTAGCAATCAACTTATTTTCTCCCAGCAGGTTGACAGAGTCATAGTCATACATACCGGAAGTCAGTGCCGTCAATTTATTACCGTCATTCAGATCGATCTTATATACCTGCGATTCACCATGCCATACACCGGTAAAATAGATTGAACGCGCATCGGCACTCCAGCAGAAACCGTCTACATTGGAGTCGAAATCCTTGCTGACAAATGTCTTTTCACCTGTTTCCAGGTTCATTACCATCAGGCGGTTCTGATCGGCCTCGTAACCGTCACGTTCCATACTCTGCCAGGCAATATATTTACCATCAGGCGAATACTGCGGGTTCGTGTCATATCCCATGATTCCCTCACTGATATTGACCGTCTGCTTTGTATTCAGGTCATACACATAAATATCCGAGTTGGTGGAAATAGCATATTCCTTACCCGTTTTCTTACGACAGGTATAGGCTACTTTATCGGAAGTGGTGTTCCATGCCAACTGTTCGATACCACCGAAAGGTTTCATCGGCGATTCAAACGGTTCGCCCTCCAGCACATCGATCGGGCTGCCCACTTTATTTCCGTCGAAGTCGGCAATAAACGGATGCGGAGCCGTTGTCACCCATTCATCCCAATGCTTGTACATCAGGTCGGTCACGATAATACCGGTCGCTTTGTCCAGATCCGGATATTTATCTTTTGTACTCGGCACGGTCTTCACCTGAGAGATAAACAAAACCTTCTTCTCATCCGGTGAAAAAGCGAAACCCTCGATATCGCCGTCATAGTTCGACAACTGGCGGCGTTCGGTCCCGTCCGGATTCATTTCCCAAAGCTGGCTGCTGCCACTTTCACCGGAAAGGAAAGCGATCTTCTTTCCACCTTTGATCCAGGTCGCTTCGTTCTCCGAAAAAGGAGTGTGCGTAATCTGCTTGTTATCAGAGCCGTCGGCATTCATAACAAACACCTCCCGGTTACTTGTGTTCAACGGTACACTGTAATAAGCTACCGTATAAACTACCTTTTGTCCGTCCGGAGAAACATTCATTCCGCCGATACGTCCCATGGCCCAAAGAGCTTCCGGCGTCATCCGGCCGTCGGCAATTTTGATTTCCGAACGTCCGATAACCGGTTTTGTGTCTTCTGCTTTCTTAGCTTCCTGATTACAAGCACCTAGTAATACGGATGTTGCCATAACCATTGTTGCAATAGATTTATTCATGTACATTATAATATATTATATTCTGTGTGCGAAATTAGTAAATATAATTTATATCTTTGCACAAGTAATTTAAGAACTGAACAGTATGAATAAGATTTGGTTATTTGGAGCCGCTATAAGTATGGTATTAGCATTCGGCTCATGTAAACCTAAACAGAGTGCTTATAAGGCTGCTTACGAACAAGCCAAAGAAAAAGAATCTACAGCTCCTGTTGAGGTAGTAGAACAAGAAGAAGAGATTGTTGAAGAAGTTGCACCGGTTTCCAAACCCAGAACTTCCACGGTAACGACTCGCTCGGAAAGAATCAACGCTGCACAGGGTGAAGACGCCAGCCGTCTGAAACGCTACAGTGTTGTTATCGGTAGCTTCAAAAACAAGACAAACGCTTACTCTTTGAAAGAGCGTATGCAGAATGCAGGCTACAATGCAGTATTGGGCGAAAACCAACAAGGTATGTTGCGCGTAATCGTTGCCAGCTTCGATGATAAAGCCGATGCAGCCGACAGTCGTGATGCTATCAAAGCGAAATATGCTCCTGACTTCCAGGACGCATGGTTACTTGAAAGACAATATTAATAAATTATCTGACCAGATACGGAAAGGGACACCCGCACAGGATGTCCCTTTTCTTTTGCTCCAAAGCCGACTACAGAGTCGGATACATACAAATAAAACTGGTAATAATAGAAAAGCCCGGATATACCGGGCTTTTACCAACCTAAATTAAAAACCTAAAAACTAACCATCTTTTTGCCTTAAACTATAAAAACCTATACATATATGAATTCTCTTTCTTATTCGTAAGCTGGCCATGCTCCTTTGCTGGAGCATACGAAAGCCGCAATCTTCACAGCATATCTATGGGCGTCTTTCAATGTACCGCCATTGAGCAACGACATGATCAAAGCAGCTGAAAATGCATCTCCTGCACCTACCGTATCGACTACCTCTACTTCCGGTATAGGTAATGTTGAAACTTCATCCGGAGTATAAACCGTACTGTAGGAAGCTCCTGCGGTAAGGACAACCATTTTCAGGTTATATTTCTCCATAAACCAGGCTGCTATTTCATCTTCCGTCCCGTTCAACCCGAATAGTTCTTTCAACTGGTTCATCTCATCGCTATTCATCTTCAAGACATTGGAGAGATATAACGATTCTTCTATCAATCCTTTATTATAATAATGCTGACGCAGATTTATATCGAACAAACGATAGGCCGTATCCGGAGCAAATGAAAGGATGGCTTGAATCGTTTCACGCGACTGTGTCGAACGTTGTGCCAATGCTCCGAAACAAATGGCATCCGCCCTTTCTGCCAGATCGACTGCATCCGATGTGGGCGACATATGATCCCAGGCAACACGTTCTGTAATCGTATATTCCGGTATCCCGTCTTCCTTCAGTTCGACTTTGACAGTCCCTGTCGGATAAGGAACTTTCTCAATCAAATATTGAATGGAGTTTTTATCCAGTTCTTTCAGGATCTCTACTCCGTCTTCATCATCACCAATGGCACTGACAGCATATCCCTCTGCTCCCAGGCGGGACGCATGGTAAACAAAATTAATAGGTGCACCACCTGCCGTTTTACCGGTGGGAAGTAAATCCCACAAAAGTTCACCTATACCGACTACTACCGGTCTTTTATTTTGTTGCTTCATTTGTTCCATGGTCTACTAATTCTTTATAATATAAGATTTTCTATTCCCTTAGTTTTCATGATGCAAAACTAGGGGATACAATGGAGACAAACGATAACACATGCTACAAAAAGAATAACCCTCGTTACATAAAAGAGTCATCTACAGAGAGATTATACTCACGTTACACGTATGTAACAATTGTTATTCCTTTTCCTGGTATTCGGTAGGTGTAATGTTATAGGCCGCTTTAAAACATTTGGAAAAATAAGGAGGAGAACTAAAACCGGTAGCATAAGCTACTTCATTCACATTGCGGCCTTTCTCCCTCAATAAGACTGCCGCACGTTTCAAACGATAGTTACGGAGAAAGTCAGTTGGCGTGACACCGGTCAGTTCCTTTACTTTCCGGTAAAGGTGCACACGCGACAATCCGAGCATATCACTCGCTTTCTCTATACTGAAATCTGAATCAGGATAAGATTCTTCGATCAAAGCTATAAACTTACGCATAAATAAATCATCCATACTTTCCGTTTTGCCTATTTTCAGGTTGGAAACGGCAGGCGACTGAAGTTTCTGCGTAAAGGCATTCCTCATCCGGGCGCGCTCTTCCAACAGGCGGACGATACGAAGTTTCAGTTCTTCGATATTGAAAGGTTTCTGGATAAATTCGTCGGCACCGCTGGCAATGCCGTACATCCGCTGCTTATCATCAAACAAGGCAGTCAGCAATATAACCGGGATATGACTGAATGCGATATTCGATTTAACCTGTTTACACAGTTCGTAACCATTCATTTCGGGCATCATCACATCACTTATGACCAGAGATATATTTTCTTTTGCAAGAATATCGACAGCTACAACTCCATTTACAGCCGTCAGGATACGGAAATTCGATTTCAGTTCTTTCTGCAGGTAAGCATTGATATCCGGATCGTCTTCAACGACCAGAATCGTATAATCATATGTCCGGTTCACGATCTCGTCCATCTCGCGGGTATCCAGATTAGCTACCCCGCTCGACAGCTCGGTGACGGAAGGGACAAACGTGCAGGTTTCATCAAAATGAGATTTTCCTTTGGGTAACTCGACAAAAAAGACAGTGCGTTTTCCCGGTTCGCTTTCCACATGAATACTGCCTTTGTGCATACTCACAAACTCATGGGTCAGATGCAGTCCGATCCCCGTTCCGGTAAGGTTATCGCCGGTAAAGAACTGATCGAAAACGGCAGAGAGGTTCTGAGGCTGGATCCCTTTCCCGTTATCTTCTACCGAAAGTGTCACATACCCGGCATGATCCTGTAAACGGATCGTAACAGTTCCGCCATCAGGCGTAAACTTAAAGGCATTCGACAGCAGGTTGGCCAGAATCTTTTCCATTTTATCCGTATCTACCCAAAGACGTACAGACGATACATCGTGCTGAAAAGTATATTGTATCTGCTTACTTTGCGCCATCGTCTCAAAATAAGACTTGACATCCTCTATAAAAACAACCAGGTCTATTTCCGTTACCCGCATATTCATTTTATTACTCTCGACCTTACGGAAATCAAGCAACTGGCTGACAACCCGTTTCAGGCGGTCGGCATTCTTTTTTATCAGATGTATGTCATCTGCGATCGGCGAATCGGGAGGCAGTTCTTTAGATAGCTTATTCAGCGGACCGAGTATCAGCGTCAGCGGTGTTTTGATCTCATGGGAGACATTGGTAAAAAACTGTAACTTCCGTGTTGTAGCTTGTTCGATCTTGCGGTTCGCTACAGCCAGTTCTTCCCGCTGCCGTTCAACCTGTATGTTCGTTCGTTTCAGCTCGTGGTTCTTTCGTTGTACTTTACGAAAGATATGTATCACATAGAGAGCCAGCAAGATCACTATCCCCAGCAACAACAAAATCAGACCGACCGAGTTTTGAAGGAAACGATATTCCGAAAACATCTTATCCAGATTATTACGCTGTTTCTCGATCTGTTCCTGATAATCAGCCAATTGTTCGGTCTGCAGATAGATGGTTCCGGCATTATCCTTATCGATCAGGGCCGATGTCAATGCATAATGTTTGGAGACAGGTATTCCGTTCAGGATCTGCCAGGCTACCTTTATAGCGGTACTCCCTCCTGTGGGATAAACAAATGAGGCGGTCAGATAACCGTCGCGAACCGCTTCAATCCCTTTCCCCTTACCGGGTAAAGCATCTATACCGATAAACTTGATCCTTTCCGCAGCTTGCGGATCGACTTCCATAATCGCCTCCCGGGCAGCCAGTGCCATCGGATCATTATGCGCATATACGATATCTATATTCTCGAAAGATCCCAATGCGGCAATATTAACCTTTGCTTCATCCCTGTGCCAGCGACCATATACGGTTTTCACAGTTACATTGTTATTATGAATAAGAGCATCGCTAAATCCATTATGGCGGTCGAGGGCAGAAGAGGAACCTTCGCGCCCCCATACTTCGACGATCGTCGTCTTCCCTTTTTTCAGCAAGGAATTGACAAACAACCCGGCAGCACGACCGATTTCGTAATTATCCGCCCCGATAAACGTGGTATATTCCTCCGAATAGATTTTCCGGTCTATTATAATAGTCGGGATTCCAGCCCGGTAGGCTTCGACAGCTGCCGTTGTTATAGGTTCCGATTCATTGGCGGAAATAATAATAAGATCGACCCGCTTTTTTATCAACTCGCGAATTTGTTTGATCTGAGTATCATTATCTTCATCGGCATCTTTCACATCGAGAGTCATCCCCGGATAGTCGGAAGCCTTCACCTGCATATCCAGCATCATCGCTTTCCGCCAGCTATCGTTAATAGAGCTATGGGAAACACCCACAACAAATTCCTTTTCCTCCCCTCCCCGCCTACAGGAAATTGTTAGGGACAGAATAAATATCAACAGACAAAGACGGTATATAACGGGTTTCATGAAGCAGCCGATTTTCAGGGTTTCGTACAAAAGTACGGATTATCGGCATAACAGACAAAATTTATTTTGTACATTCGTCCCACAAACAATTGTTGCATAACATGAAAATAATCGATAAACAACTACTTGACAAGACTTCTGAACAGGCAAAGCAATCGCCTCGTCTCCGCATGAATTACAACTTCCACGAACGGTTGGACGATCCGGTCAATCGTTTGCTGAATGCAATGGAACCAGACACTTATATCCGTCCGCACCTCCACCTGAATCCCGACAAAGACGAGATATTCCTGCTACTCCGCGGAAAAGCAGTCGTATTCATTTTCGACGACCAAGGGAATATTACGGAAAAAGTTCTACTCGACCCGCTGGCCGGTTCGTATGGTGCGGAAATCAAACCCGGTATCTGGCACTGCCTGCTGGTCCTGGAACCGGATACAGTTATCTACGAGGTGAAACCGGGACCTTTTGCCCCTCTGCATCCTGAAAACATGGCATCATGGAGTCCTGAACCGGACGATAGGAAAGGTGTCAAAGAATATATGACCTATCTGGCCACTCAAATATAAAAGATGAAAAACAGTAATAGAATCAGTCATACAGGAAAAAGGGTAATATCAATCGTAACGATTTTGTTCTTTACCCTTATTACGACCTCATATGCAAGTAACCCGGAAGAGAACACCTATCCGACTAGCGAAAGGCTTTTCCATATAGCCCGGAGTACTAACAAAAACCTGGTCTGCTATGATGTGAATCTGGAAAACGGCAAGCTGAACACTAAAACTCCCCTCAATGTCTACTGGGTCAACCGGGAAGAACGACCGGGAGAAACCAACGGTTTAAGTTATTTCCAGCGAAAGATGGCATACGGATACAAACTGGTTTCGGAAGGAGACGATTTCAGTGAAGTGACACTGACAGCCTATTCTGGTAAAAAACTAAAGATCTGCAAGCTGAATTCAAAATATGTCTGTATGACAACGATCGACAATCAACCGGCCATACTGGAATCTCTCTATGTACAAACCAAATCCGGTAGTCCTTTAAGTGTCGAATATGTAGAGCTACAGGGAATTTCCACCAGCACGGGAACCAAAGTTTCTGAAAGAGTCAAGAAATAATAAAAGAAGATGTGTCAAAACAAATAAACTGGACGCAGATGTCGCAGAAGACGCAGATTAACGCAGACTTATTATTAATATATCTGCGTTAATCTGCGCTCGTTTGCGTAATCTGCGTCCGGTAAAGATCGTCTTTTTGACAGCCTCTTCTTATTTATTTTACAGACAAACCGCTTTTACACCAATTTATGAATAACCAGCCCCGAACGTAATTTCGGTTCGAACCAGGTTGTCTTAGGAGGCATGATATTTCCGGTATCGGCTATATCCATCAACTGTTTCATAGTTACAGGATATAGGGCCAATGCCACTTTCATTTCACCACTGTCTACACGGCGTTTCAATTCTCCCAATCCACGGATACCTCCAACAAAGTCTATACGTTTGTCCGAACGCAGGTCTTTAATACCCAAAACTTCGTCCAGGATCAGATTTGAAGAAATAGTAACATCCAATACGCCGATCGGATCGTTATCATCGTAAGTGCCGGGTTTAGCAGTCAACGAATACCATTTACCACCCAGATAAAGCGAAAAGTTATGCAAAGCCGTCGGTTTATATATTTCCGTACCTTTCTCTTCTACAATGAAATTGGCTTTTAGTTTATTCAGGAATTCTTCTTCCGTCAATCCATTCAAATCTTTGACCACACGGTTATAATCGATAATAGTCAACTGATTTGCCGGGAAACACACAGCCATAAAATAGTTATATTCCTCATCTCCACGGTGATTCGGATTTTGCTTAGCCTTTTCCGCACCCACCAAAGCGGCAGCTGCCGAACGGTGATGTCCGTCTGCAATATACAAGGAAGGCATTGCTTCGAAAAGTTCCGTGATACGGGCAATATCATTCTTATCATCAATAATCCAGAATGTATGTCCGAAACCATCCAACTCTGCAACAAAGTCATATTCCGGAGTTTTTACCGTATATTTCTTAACAATAACATCCAGTTCTGCATTATCAGGGTAGGCAAAGAATACCGGCTCAATATTGGCATTATTGACACGCACATGTTTCATACGGTCTTCTTCCTTATCACGACGGGTCAACTCATGTTTTTTGATATTACCTTTCAGATAATCATCGACATACGCACAGACAACCAATCCGTACTGCGTACGTCCGTTCATCGTCTGGGCATAAACATAATATTGTTCCTGCTGATCCTGGACTAACCAACCTTTATCCTGGAATTTCTGAAAATTCTCTGCCGCCTTTTCATAGACAGCCGGATCATGTTCATCTGTTCCCTGCGGAAAATCAATCTCCGGTTTGATTATATGATATAATGATTTTTCGTTACCTTTTGCTTCTTCACGCGCTTCTTCAGAGTTAAGCACATCATAAGGACGTGAAGCTACCTCTTTTATTAAATCCTTCGGTGGACGGATACCTTTGAATGGTTTTATTTTTGCCATAGTTTTAACAGTTGACAATTGACAATTGACAGTTGACAGTTGCGGATGATAGGAACGCGAAGCCCATCTGTCAACTGTCAACTGTCATCTGTCAACTTATTTATTGACTCTGAATTTCTCGTTACCGTTCTGCAGGAAATCAACGATCTGTTTTGCAGCAGCAATACCGGCATTGATATTAGCCTCAGCAGTCTGGGCTCCCATCTTCTTCGGTGTTCCGAAATAACGGTCCGGATATTTGGCAGCCAGATCGGCATCGATAGCAGGCTTGATATCCGTGATATATTTAAAATCAGGACGTTCTTCCATCATCTTTGCCAAACCGGTCTCGTCGATCACCTCCTTACGGGCTGTATTCACAACGATAGCACCTTTAGGCATCGAATTCATCAATTCAAAATTGATAGAACCTTTTGTTTCAGCTGTTGCCGGAATATGAAGAGATACGATCTGGCAAGTCTTGAACAGATCAGCTGTAGAAGCAACCGCTTTTACACCGTCTTTTTCAATCACTTCAACCGGACAGAATGCGTCGTAAGCATATACATCCATACCGAAACCTTTAGCGATACGTGCCACATTACGACCGACATTACCATAAGCCAGAATACCTAGTTTCTTTCCCATCAGCTCTGTTCCGGATGTCCCGTTATAAAAGTTCCGGACAGCATATACAAGCATACCGAAAACTAATTCAGCCACAGCGTTGGAGTTCTGCCCCGGCGTATTCATCACACATACATTATGAGCTGTCGCAGCAGTCAGATCCACATTGTCGTAACCGGCACCGGCACGAACCACGATCTTTAAATCTTTGGCTGCATCCAATACCGGAGCATCGATGATATCACTACGGATGATCACCGCATTTGCATCTTTAACAGCATCCAGCAATTGACTTTTATCCGTGTATTTTTCCAGAAGAGCCAATTCATAACCAGCACCTTCAACCACTTCACGAATACCTTTCACTGCTATCGCAGCGAAAGGTTTATCTGTAGCAACTAATACTTTTGTCATAGGATCAATGTAGTTTTTCAAATTCTTTCATTGTTGCAACCAAAGCTTCCACACTGCTCTTCGGCATAGCGTTATAAAGAGAAGCACGGAAACCACCGACAGAACGGTGTCCTTTGATACCCACCATACCGGCTGCAGATGCGAACTTGTTGAATTCATCTTCCAACTCTTTGTATTCGTCATTCATAACGAAACAAACATTCATAATAGAACGGTCTTCTACAGCAGCTGTACCTTTGAACAATCTATTACGGTCGATCTCATCATACAAGATTGCAGCTTTTTCAAGATTCATCTTTTCAATAACAGCAACACCACCCAACTCTTTATACCATTTCAATGTTTGCAATGCTGCAAAGATCGGAAATACAGGAGGAGTATTGAACATAGAATCTTTTTTGATATGCGTATTGTAATTCAGCATTGTAGGAATAGCACGGTCTACATGGCCTAAAGCTTCTGTACGTACAATAGCCAGAGTTACACCTGCAGGCGCCAAATTTTTCTGTGCACCGGCATAAATCACATCATATTTAGAGATATCGATCGGACGAGAGAAAATATCAGAAGACATGTCGGAAACCAGACGTACATTCAAATCGGGATCATAACGCATTTCCGTACCATAGATCGTATTATTAGATGTAAAGTGGAAATAGTCCGAATCTTCTGCAACCGTATAGCCTTTAGGAATATAGGTATAGTTAGCTTCCTTTGAAGAAGCGACAACATCAACTTCTCCGAATAACTTAGCTTCCTTGATCGCATTAGAGGCCCATGTCCCCGTATCCAGATAAGAAGCTTTTTTGTTCAACAAGTTAAAAGGAACCATACAAAACTGCATACTGGCACCACCACCCAGAAATACAACTTCGTAACCAGCCGGCACATCCAGTAACTCTTTGATCAAAGCTCTGGCCTCGTCGTTTACTGCAACAAATTCTTTACTTCTATGAGATACTTCAAGAATTGATAACCCCGTACCTGCGAAATTCTCAACAGCTGCTGCTGCATTCTTAATCGTGTATTCGCTCAGAATAGAAGGTCCTGCAGAAAAATTGTGCTTCTTCATATCAATTTCTTTTTAATGTTATATATTATTTAAGTAACGTGTTTTTCGAAAACAGGCGGCTAATGTACGAATTAAATTGAAATTTGAAAATCAAAACCCGAAAATTATTAGCAAAAAGGTATCGTTTTTTCTTTATCAACATCTTTATCCTTCTAATTTTTAAATTTCAATTATCAATTGTCAATTTTCAATTTTCAAAACCGATCTCCCCACAATTTCTTCATTTGTTCGATCAGTTTCTGTTCAGCCGGGTTACTCTGCCCTTTCCAAAAGCGCTGGTTCAGCACTTCTTTAGGCAAATATTCCTGTTCTACAAAGTTGTTCTTATAATCATGTGCATATTTATACTCTTTACCATAATCCAACTCTTTCATCAAAGCTGTCGGAGCGTTCCGCAAATGAAGCGGAACAGGAAGATTCCCGGTACGTTCAACCAATGCCAATGCATCATTTATTGCCATATAGGCTGAATTACTCTTAGGACTACTGGCCAGATAAATGGTCGTTTCAGCTAGGATGATCCGTCCTTCGGGCCAACCGATCTTCTTCAAGGCATCGAAACAGGCATTCGCCAGTAATAACGCATTCGGATTAGCCAACCCAATATCTTCCGATGCCGAAATCACCAACCGCCGGGCTATAAATTCAGGATCCTCCCCTCCTGCCACCATACGTGCCAACCAATAAATAGCCCCATCGGGGTCGCTTCCCCTGATCGATTTGATAAAAGCAGAAATAATATCATAATGCATCTCTCCACCTTTATCGTATGCCGCCGGATTCTCCTGTAAACGGTCTACCACTTTCTGATCCGTTATCTCGATCTTATCCGTTTCTTCTGCCGATATGACCAGTTCCAGTATATTCAGCAATTTCCGGGCATCCCCACCCGAATAACGAAGCATGGCGTCCGTCTCTGTCAGGACAATATCCTTCTCCTTTAATACGATATCCTCCTTGATCGCATGATTTAACAATGTAAGCAAATCACTTTTATCCAACGATTTCAGCACATAGACCTGACACCTCGATAATAACGGACGGATCACTTCAAAAGATGGATTTTCCGTTGTCGCTCCGATCAATGTAACTACTCCCGTTTCTACAGCATTCAGCAAAGAATCCTGTTGGGATTTACTAAAACGATGTATTTCATCAATAAACAAAATAGGAGATACCGTATTGAAAAAGCGATTACTTTTTGCCTTTTCAATCACATCACGCACATCCTTCACTCCCGAACTGATAGCACTTAATGTATAAAAAGGTGCCTCCAGTTTATTGGAAATGATCTGTGCCAGTGTAGTCTTACCCACACCCGGCGGTCCCCACAGAATAAAAGAAGGGACACGGCCTGCATCTATCATTTTCCTTAACACGGCTCCTTGTCCTACAAGGTGCTTCTGTCCGATATAATCATCCAGTGTTTTAGGACGTAATCTTTCTGCTAAAGGTTGATTCATCATGCAGACAAAAGTCGTATATTTTATTTACTTTTCAAAGTATAACCCACGTAAAAATTTTCATTCAAGTGAATGTTTGAGAACAGATTTTATAACAAAAAGACAGAAACACAACTCAAATACCGAGCAAAAAACCATCACCACCCTGACGTTTTGTCAAACAAACATTAGAGAACACAGGAAATTCCTCTAATTTTCCCCTACGTTCCCTAATGCCGTTATCCAATATCATTTAATACTTGACAAACTCGAAAGATCACGAACGACAGTCATGTCCATAATATTACTGTATATCTCTGTCGTACGCACACTTTTGTGCCCCAAAAGTTTCTGCACAGTCGTAATATTTGCACCATTATATAATAATAATGTAGCATTCGTATGTCGTGCTGTGTGAAATGAAACTTTTTTATCTATATCCGCCATCTTACAAATTCGGCGTAATTGCTTGTTCACGTTTGAATTGGAGGAAGCCGGCATATCAAACAAAGTCCACGGATTATTTTTATAACGCTCATAAATAGGAAGAGATTTCCCCTCAAACAGCAAAAACAGAGGCAAGCGCACATTGACATCTGTTTTGACCGATGAATAGATCAACCAAACTTTATCGTCGATAATAAGAAAATTCTCCTTCGTAATACTGACAATATCCGAAAAACGAAGTCCGGTATAACAACTGAACAGGAACATATCCAATGTCCGTTGTAACGTCCGTCGACCTCTCAGGTTTAAACTTTCCAATTGCCCCAGTTCTTCCGGAGTCAGATGAGTTCTTTTGCTTTCCATATACTTTATCTTGTATTTACGGAAAGGATAACGGTGCAAATCGAACAGATCCTTGTTGATAGCCAGGTTTATATAACGTTTTAAATGTTTCATATGTTTGGCAATCGTGTTCCGGTGATATTTATTCACCAACATATAATGCTCAAAATCACAAAGGAAATTAAAACTCAAATCATTAAAACTCACATCTGTTTTAAATGAAGACAGAACCTGTAATGTAGAAAAATGATTCTTCAATGTTGACAATTTCAGATTACTCTGAGTTATCTCATTTTTCATAAACAGAGAAAAAGAAGTCTGACCTGCCTCAGGTTTCTCTTTCAGATCATTCAACGAAAATTCCTTGCCACTATGCACAATTTCAAGCTCCAGCTGTTCTAATTCTGCAATAAAATTAGTCAGATACTGGTTTAAAGACTCCATATTAGGATGATTCTTTACTGCTTTTCTCTTTGCATCCCACTGAAAAGGCTTCACATAAACCTTTGTCGAAAAATACTTCTTCTGCTTGTTCAAGTAGGCCTCCACCTGAACCAAAGCTTTACCCTCTGAGTTTAACTGCTTCTTACGGTTAAACACTAAGTTATAAATTACTTTTTCCATGATATATAATTTATTTTCTGAATGAAACACGAAGGAACAATAATTAGTTCTTTCTTATGTCTAAGACAAATTAAAAATTTGTTATTACTTATTTACCTAAGTTCCGAAAAGACGAAATCCGACCCCGATCCAGCCTTAAAAAACAATCGATTCGGAAAACTCATTTCTACTATGAGCCTACAAAGATAAAAGAGACTTACTAATCATAAAAAACAAAAAACAAGAAGTAGCTTTCCAAAATGGATACAAAAAAGCCTTTTTTACTCACTTGGTTCTAAAAACAAAACAAGAGGCTATTTATTTTTTATTGTTTGAAAGAAAAATTGTTGAGATGTGACTTTTATAGATTATTCATAAGATAAATAGTATTAGAAGATTATACCTCCTAATGTATAAATCAAGGAAAAGAACAGGTTTATCTACCATAAAAAAGATGTTGTAAAAGCTTTGAGTGGCTAGGCCGACAGAGCTTTTACAACATCTTCTATTTATACCAAAACGACTTTATACAGTCGGTTGAGGTGCAGCAGGGTTATTATCAGTTTCTGAAATACCTTCATTAGACTCAATTTCCCCCAGAGGTATACGATAGATCATGATCTGAGATTCCGGCTCCAAATCATACTGAATAATAGCCTCATAGTTTGTTCCTTTACGTTCGATCGGTTTTTTCAGACGTAAAATATCAAACAAAGCGAAACCTTCACCCCAAAGTTCCACACGGCGTTGCATCCAAATCTCATCTTGCATTTCCTGAGCAGAAGTAGCCTTGCATGTATAAGACGGATCACGATGAGTCTTTACAAACTCCTCCAATGTTGTTTTAGCTCGTGATAAGTTTCCACTCATAGCTTCACCTTCAGCTTTGATGAAGATCATTTCCTCTACACGCATTAACGGCCAGTCCTGAGAGTTTGTGGTATTCCCCATTACATCCTGATAAGCACCAAACTTTACATTTACATAAGGTGCTAATCCAAAGTAGTCTACAACAGATTCACCACCAACCGACTCATTATCAATCAATGTAGAAGTTGTGTCCGGAGAAACAAACCATTGTTTACGGATATCAGTTTCAGATATCTGGTCATACAATTTATCACTGACATAACGCCATGCACCTGTCAACGTCGTATATCCGTTACCTGTCAAAGAACACAAGTGAGAAGGCCAGTTAATAATACCAGTTGTTACCACATCATTATCCGGAGTAATCATAACAGCCCATAACCATGAATTAGCTGAAGCCGAATTAAATGTCGGTTTAGAAACTTCTGCCAATGACTGAGGTGATCCGCCTGCCATCGCTTTTTCTGCATCTTTGGCTGCATCAGCCCACTTCTGCATCAATAGATTTGCACGAGCTCGCAGACCATAGGCAACAGCTTCATCAATTTGACCTTTGTTTGAACCATTGTCGTAACCTGCTAATAATTCAATAGCCTGATTCAAGTCACTCATAATTTGATCATAAACCTGTTGAACTGTTGCACGCGAATTCTTCTGCTGTTCTTCTTCCGACATCGATTCGGTAATGATCGGAACGCAAGGTTCATTTTCGTGACCTGCATAAGTAAACTGATAGGTCTGAGCTAAATTTAGATAATCGAAAGCACGTGAAGCAAACGCTTGCCCACGGTAAATTTTCATAGATTCATCTTCAGAGCCTTCCGTCAACGATAAGACATTATTGGCTGCCTTCAAATGATTATAATACGTTTTCCAAATCAATTCGTCACCGGCACTAGTGTAAATACGGTCAGAGAAATCCTGAGCTGAATTGAACCAGTTATATCCGGATGTTGTAACTGGCATATCCTGACCGCTTTGTTCGTAAAATTGAGCAACAGCAGCAATGCCATAATCATTATGATAAGTGGTTGCATCATCAGAAATAGTACCAAATACATTCAGCGTTGCAGCCATTGCGTTTACTTCTGCCGTAATTAAATTCGGTCTCTGGTCGATAATATCTTCCTTCTGATTGTCACTTACATACTGGCCTTCAGGAAATTTATCCAAATTACAAGAGACCAGCATGAAAGCGGCACTTGCAAACATTAAATATTTATTTGTTAACTTCATAAGTTTAAAATCAATTTAACAGATTAGAAATTCAAAGAAATACCGCCTGATATTGTACGGATCGGCGAATAAACATTTTCTGCTTTCAAATAGTCCTGACGTGGGTCTAACCCTTTACGAGCAGTCAACATAGCAACATTGTCGGCTACGAAATACAAACGAACATCATCGATCTGTAATTTACGAGTCCACGATTTGGGTAACGTATAACCGAATGTGATGTTTTGCAAACTTAAATAATCAGAACTTGTCAACCAACGATCTTGTGTCAAAGATGCTGTAAACTTATCCTGCACATTCATACGAGGAACATTTGTATTTCTATTTTCAGCAGTCCAGGCATCCAACATGTCTTTATGATAAGCAGCCCCCTTGGCTGAAATAGACATTAACCCTCCATAAGTATAGTCCATGATACGGCCACCTAACTGATATGCAAAAGTGATCGAAAAATCGAATCCATAAGCAGCAAAGCTAGTTCCGAAACCACCATAAACCTTCGGCAAAATGTCACCGGAAGCAAAACGGTTAGATGTAGCTACCGAGTAAGATGTTGTAGTTGTATTTCCTTCTGCATCCGGTTCTTTCAAAGCCCACATTGGCTCACCAGTTTCAGAATTGACTCCTACATACTTAGGCAAATAATATTGATACATGGATTCACCTTCACGATAAATACGAGGAGCATCGATCAACTGTCCATTCAATTCAGGAGCTAATTTCAATACTTTATTTTTAAAATGAGTCAGGTTCAAACTTACATCCCAACTAAAATCTTTCGTACTGATAATATTTGAATGCAAATCCAATTCTACACCGCGGTTAATCATTGAACCTACATTCTCTGGATAACGGGAATATCCCATTGACGGAGCTACCGGTTTAAAGTAAAGCATATCGGTTGTTTTACGAGAGAAGTATTCAGCGGACCCGCTTAATTTTCCTCCCCAAAAACTAAAATCGAATCCGGTATTGAAACTGTGAGATGTTTCCCAGGTGATGTCTTTGTTTCCTTTATAATATAATGAAGTGGAGAAGTCTCCATTGCTGTTTGCCAATGTATACTGATCCATATACGGATAGTAGTTACGATACAAACCACCCTGATACATCAGATTATCGTTCCCCTGCAAACCATAGCTAATTTTGAACTTCAACATATCAATCCAGCTCTGGTTTACCAGAAAAGCTTCCTTGTTCATCAACCAACCAGCACCAATTGACCAGAAGTTACCCCAACGGTTATCCGGATGAAAAGCAGAAGAAGCATCGCGGCGATAAGATGCAGAACCAAAATATTTACCATCATAATCATACTGAACACGAAACAACCAACCTTCTGTTGCATAGTTCTGAGAATAACCGGAGTTGTTTTGATTCAAAATACCATTATTCAATTCTGGAATATCCGGATTATACAGTTTTTCACGGCTACCATATAAATAAGAATACTGATAATTATAATTTTCATGACCAGCCAATACATCCACGTTATGAATGTCGTTAAATGTTTTATTATAAGTCAATAGATATTGCTGGTTTGTACTGAAAGATCGTTTAGCCTCTGTATTGATGAGACCACCCACACCGCTTGTTTCTGAATATTGTCCATAGAATGGATTTACCAAATCCCTCATACGTATGTTATTCGCATCCACACCTATATTGACATTCGCCTTAAGGCCATTCCAAATATCGATCTCTGCAAACCATTTACCGCTAACCACATCACCTGAATAATTTCTTTTATCCAACATATAGCTAGCCAACGGGTTTGCATTCGGAACCGTATTAGTACGGCTAAAATTAGTATCTGAGCCATAGTCATAACGTTTGAAGCCACGATTATCATACATTATATTACCGGATGCATCACGTACATACATCGGATAGATAGCCCCCATAATATTAGCGGCATAGAAAGCATTACCATTCGAAGTACTGCCTTCTGTATCTTGTTCACGACTATCATAATGAGTAAACGATATATTACCACCTAATTTCAACCATGGCTTAACCTGGTAGTCAGCCTTCAGACGAGCATTATAACGTTTAAAACCCGAATTAGGAACAATGCCTTGGTCATTTAAATAACCTGCAGACATGTAGTAATTCATCTTCTCTGTTGCACCGCTAACATTCAGATTATACTCCTGACGAGTATTGTTTTCAAACAATTCATCCGTCCAGTTATCCGGTCTATAATAATATGTACCGTCGCTATAACCCAAAGTTGCATTCGGATTTAATTTTCCATCCATACCAATCAATTGTTCTCCGTTAGGAATGGAGAACACCTGATATCCTAAATAAGAACTAGAAAGCATCGCTTGATTGGCATAAGCATTTGCTGCTGCTAAATCTCCTTTAGACAGATGTTTTCCCAAGTCTCCATTGTAAATAGAGGCATAAGTCAATTCATAAAATTTACCTGGATCCATTACTGTTTCATAAGAAGGAATACCACGTTTGTTAACACCCCATTTGGCATCAAAATGAATACGAGCTTCACCGACTTTACCCTTCTTAGTTGTAACCAAAATAACTCCGTTGGCACCACGAGCACCATACAAAGCATTTGATGCTGCATCTTTCAATACGGTCATCGACTCGATGTCGGAAGTACTGATCGCAGAAATTTCTCCGTCATAGGGAACGCCATCCACTACATACAAAGGTTTGTTACTTGCAGAAATAGAACCAATACCACGAATACGAACTTCTGCATCTTTACCCGGCTGACCATTGTTACTTGTTGTTTGCACACCGGCCACCTGACCAGCCAAAGCATTTGTCAAATTGGCAGCCTGACGAGCCGTAATTTTCTCAGTCTTAATCGTTGCAGCTGATCCGGTAAAAGTACTCTTCTTTGCCGTACCATAAGCCACAACCATCACCTCATCAATCATCTGACTGTCAGACTCCAACAAGACACTAAGAACTGGTTTTACCCCTATTTCCTGAGTTTTCATACCCACGTAAGAAACTACCAGAGTCTTTGCAGAACT
>Ga0129308_1000705_pt1 | contig 44899 bp, 38 predicted proteins | sample L827metagenome_FD_94440 | JGI IMG/M metagenome (GOLD analysis project Ga0129308, IMG submission 94440) | Ring-tailed lemur group fecal microbial communities from Wisconsin, USA - L827 metagenome | ecosystem: Host-associated > Mammals > Digestive system > Large intestine > Fecal | place: USA... | reverse complement strand
ATAATCTTTTTGCGGTAGATGTTGTTTCACACCTTCATTTTACCACAAACAAGGAACCGAGGCGACTGTTTTTAGCCGTCTCGGTCTCTTCTTTTTTGGGACTGTTTCGCTACAGCCCCTTTTTGCGTTCTTGTATTCTGATCATCCGTTCTCCCGGAAGTCATAGGTGCGATACTGGATGGCCTCGGCAATGTGGTCGGGCTGGATGCCTTCACTGTCAGAAAGGTCTGCGATGGTGCGCGCCACCCGGAGGATCCGGTCATAGCTGCGGGCAGACAGATTCATGCTGTCAAAGGCCGCTTTCATCAAGGCCTCGCTGTCACTGTCCAGGGCGCAGAAGTCCCGCAGTTCCCGGCTGCCGGTGAGGGCGTTGCACATGGTGCCGCTGCCATAGCGGCGGCGCTGGATTTCCCGGGCGGCATTCACCCGCTGCTTGATGGCGGCAGAGGATTCCCCGGGACGGCGGCTTTTCAGCTCCTCAAATTCCAGAGCCGGTACCTCCACCATCAAATCGATCCGGTCCATCAGCGGGCCGGAGATGCGGCTCTGATAGCGGTGCAGCTCCCGCTCCGTACAGCGGCAGCGGCCGGAGGGGTGGCCATACCAGCCGCATTTGCAGGGATTCATGGCGCAGACCAGCATGAAACGGCTTGGATAGGTGACGGAACCGGCCACCCGGGACACCGTGACCTGCCCATCCTCCAGAGGCTGGCGCAGCACTTCCAGGGCGTCCCGCCCGAATTCCGGCAGCTCATCCAGAAACAGCACCCCGTTATGGGCCAGGCTGATCTCCCCCGGTCGGGGCATACTGCCGCCGCCGGCCAAAGCCGTGGCGGAGACGGTATGATGGGGAGAGCGGAAGGGCCGGGTGCAGACAATGGGATTGCCCGGCCCGGTAAGGCCGGCCACAGAATGGATCTCCGTAGAGGCGATAATCTCCTCCCGGCTCATATCCGGCAGGATACCGGGCAGGCGCTTGGCCATCATGGACTTGCCCGCCCCGGGAGGGCCAACGATCAGAATGTTGTGGCCGCCGGCAGCGGCAATCTCCAAGGCCCGCTTCACATTCTCCTGGCCTTTCACATCGGCAAAATCCGGCAGCGGGCCGGAAAGCTTCTCCACCGAGGGCGGCACGGCGGGGACAATGCGCGCCTCCCCACGCAGATGGGCCAGCAGCTGCCCCACACTCTCCACCGGGTAGACCGTCAGCCCCTGGGCGAAAGCGGCCTCGGCGGCGTTTTCCGCCGGGACAAACAGTTCCTTTATCCCGGCTCGCTGGGCGGCCAGGGCCATGGGCAGGGTGCCGGTCACCGGGCGCAAGGCCCCCAGCAGGGACAGTTCCCCCAAAAAGGCGCAGTCCTCCCGGGGCTGCTTGATCTCCCCGGAAGCGGCCAGAATGCCCATGAGCATGGGCAGGTCATAGACAGTGCCCGCCTTTTTCTTGTCTGCCGGGGCCAGATTCACTGTCATCCGGCTCACCGGGAAGCGGAAGCCGTTGTTCTTGATGGCGGCCCGCACCCGCTCCCGGGCCTCCTTCACGGCGGCATCGGGCAGACCCACGATCTCAAAGCCGGGCATACCGTTGGAGATATACACCTCCACCGCCACACTGTAACCGCCCACACCGCTGACGCCAAAGCTCTTAACACTGGAAAACATGGCAGGCCTCCTGTTTGAAATAAGAGTGGATGGGAAAATGTCAGCCAGTAAACATTGCCGGAGGATAAAATGTCCTCCGGCTTGCTTGTATATTTATTCCTCAGTTTCGCCAACGATGGCAATGTGCAGTTCATCCAGCTGCTTCTGCTCCACAGTGGAGGGGGCGCCCATCATAATATCCTGGGCGTTCTTGTTCATGGGGAAGGGAATGACCTCCCGGATGCTCTCCTCGCCGGAGAGGAGCATGACCATGCGGTCCACGCCGGGAGCAATACCCGCATGAGGAGGTGCGCCATAGCAGAAAGCGTTATACATGGCGGGGAATTTCTTCTTCACATCCTCCTCGCCCAAACGCACCATTTCAAAGGCCTTAATCATGATCTCCGGGTCATGGTTCCGCACGGCGCCGGAGGACAGCTCCACCCCGTTGCACACCAGGTCATACTGGTCGGCAGTGATGGTGAGGGGGTCAATTTCCCCCCGCTCCGCCTTCAGCAGCACCTCCAGGCCGCCGGAGGGCATGGAGAAGGGGTTGTGGCAGAACTCCAGCTCCCCGCTTTCCTCCCCGATTTCATACATGGGGAAGTCCACGATCCAGCAGAATTCATAGCGCTCCTTGTCCATATGGCCGGGAACGGCGGCGCCCAGCATTTTGCGCATGACACCGGCGGTCTTTTGGGCGGCCTCCTTCTTCCCCGCGGCGATGCCCACCAGGCAGCCGGGCTTCAAACCCAGAGCCTCGATCAGGGCTTCCTTCCGTTCGGCAAGGAACTTGGCCACGCCGCCCACCAGCTCCCCGTTCTCATCCAGCCGGAACCAGTAGGGCTTGTTGCCGGACTGCACCTCCACATCGGCGCAGAGCTTGTCAATGTTCTTCCGGGTCAGGGCACAGTCGGACACCACCACGGCCTTCACCAGGTTGCCCTCGGCAAAGGGGGCAAAGTCCACCCCCTGCACCAGGGCGGTCATGTCCTGCACGATCAGGTCAATGCGCAGGTCGGGCTTGTCGGAACCGTATTTCTCCATGGCCTCCCGATAGGGGATGCGGGTAAAGGGAGCGCTGGAAGCGATGTTATAGGTTCCGTATTTGGCAAAGATGGGGGGCAGCACGTCCTCCAGAACGGCAAACACATCCTCTTGGTCGGCAAAGGCCATCTCCATGTCCAGCTGGTAGAACTCGCCGGGGGAACGGTCGCCACGGGCGTCCTCATCCCGGAAGCAGGGAGCGATCTGGAAATAACGGTCAAAGCCGGAGGTCATCAGCAGCTGCTTGAACTGCTGGGGAGCCTGAGGCAGGGCATAGAACTTGCCGGGGTGCTTGCGGGCAGGCACCAGATAGTCCCGGGCGCCCTCGGGGGAGGAAGCGGTGAGGATGGGGGTGGTGATCTCCAAAAAGCCATGCTCGGTCATGGCCTGGCGCAGGGCGGAGATCACATTGCAGCGCAGGATGATGTTCTGCTTCACGGCGGGGTTGCGCAGATCCAGATAGCGGTATTTCAGCCGCTGGGTCTCGTCCGCCTCCCGGCTGCGGTTGATTTCGAAGGGCAGCTCATTATAGCGGCACTTGCCCAGAACCTGGATCTTCTCCGGCACCACTTCGATATCGCCGGTGGCCTGCTTGGGGTTCTTGCTGGCCCGCTCCCGCACGGTGCCTTCCACAGAAATGGTGGACTCCTTATTGATGCCCTTGATGATGGCCATCATGGCCTCGTCCTCAATGACCACCTGGGTGGTGCCATAGAAATCACGAACCACCACAAAGGCAAAGTTATTGCCCACTTCCCGGACGTTCTCCATCCAGCCGACGATTTTTACCTTCTGCCCCACATGCTCCAGCCGGAGCTCATTGCAGGTATGGGTACGGGACTGTGTCATTTTCATATCTCCTCACTTTTAAGCTAAGAGGAGTCGAACACCAACCGCCTCTCAGCCAATCTTTTCGTTTCCTTTTGTCTTGTCGTCTTTGTCTTGCGCCAGCAAGGCTGCATCCTCCGCGCCAAAAATCAATCAAAAATCTTTGGCTGAGAGGTGCAAAGCAGTGATCAGCGTATCAGATTTATGCCAAGATGACGACAAATGGCGTAGGGAATACTTTGTGTATTTGCAAGCCATCTGGTGAAATATTGGCGAAAATCTGCCGCTGATAACCGATTGGGGTTCGGCTCCTCTTAGCTTTTATTCCTTGATAACAGCGCCGCTGCTGCGCTTTTGAATGGCCGCGCCGATCTTCTCCGCCGCCTGAGCGGGGCTCAGCTTTTCCTGCTGGCCGCTCTGCATATCCTTCACGGAGAGGACGCCCTCCTTGATCTCGTCCTCCCCCACCAGTACCACAAAGGGGATGGAGAGCTTATCGGCATAGCTCATCTTGGCCTTGAACTTTTTCTTCTCACCATAGAGCTGGGTGCGGATGCCGGCCTGGCGCAGGGTGGTGGCGGCGGCAATGGCATAACCCAGATCCTCGGTCATGGGAATGACCAGTGCGTCGCAGGGGGCGGTGACGATTGCGTCCGACAGCAGCCCTTGCTCCCCCAGCACATAGAACAGCCGGGTCAGGCCGATGGAAATGCCCACGCCGGGAAGCTGTTTGTCGGTATAATACTCGGCCAGATTGTCATACCGGCCGCCGGAGCAGACCGAACCGATCTCCGGGTGTTCCGTCATCTCCGTCTCATAGACGGTGCCGGTATAGTAATCCAGACCCCGGGCGATGGTCAGGTCAATGGCGAAATTGCTCTCCGGCACACCGAACTCAGTCAGGTAGCGGGTGACGGTCTTCAGTTCTTCCAGGCCCTGGTCAAAGGTTTCATCCATCCCCCGGAACCGTTCCAGTGAGGCAATGACCTCCGCGTTGCTGCCCTGGATGGCCATGAAGTCCAGCACATTCTCCGCCTTGCAGGGGAACATCTTCACCTCATCGATCAGAAGCTGGCGCACCTTTTCGCTGCCGATCTTGTCCAGCTTGTCCACGGTGCGCATAATGTCGCCGGCCTTTTCGCTCATGCCGTTCATGGCATAGAAACCGTTGAGCAGCTTGCGGTTGTTCACCTTGATCTTGAAGCGGGTGATACCCAGCTTGGTAAAGGTGTTATAGATAATGGCCGGGATCTCCGCCTCATTGATGATATCCAGCTTGCCGTCACCGATGATATCGATATCCGCCTGATAGAACTCCCGGAAGCGGCCCCGCTGGGCCCGCTCGCCCCGGTAGACCTTGCCGATCTGATAGCGGCGGAATGGAAAGCTCAGCTCACTGTAGTGGGCGGCCACATATTTGGCCAAGGGAACCGTCAAATCGAAGCGGAGGGCCAGGTCGCTGTCCCCCTTCTGGAAGCGGTAGATCTGCTTCTCCGTCTCGCCGCCGCCCTTGGCCAGCAGCACCTGGGCCGATTCGATTACCGGCGTATCCAGCGGGGTAAAGCCATAAACGCCATAGCTCTGGCGCAGAACCTCCATCATTCGCTCCATCTTCATCTGGGCATCCGGCAGCAGTTCCATAAAGCCGGAAAGCGTGCGGGGTGATACCTTTGGCATGGTATTGTTTCCTTTCCAATTTACAATCGCGAACACAATCGCTAAATAATATAAGTATACCAGGATTGCGGATTTGTCAATAGTTAACCGACAAAAAAGCGGCGCGGCCATAGACGCACTATGGCCGCGCCGGATTTTCCCTGTTTCAGCGCTTTTGGGGATTGACGATGTTGCGCCAATCCAAATCGCCCCGGCGCAGGCCCTGAACCAGAACCTCAGCAGTGGCGGCATTGGTGGCAAAGGGGATCTGATACTGATCGCAGAGCCGCTCGATCTTATTGATATCGTCAAAGCCCTTGGGGTTGGCCGGGTCGCAGAAAAACAGCACCAGATCGATCTCATTGAAAGAGATGCGGGCGCCGATCTGCTGGGCGCCGCCCTGATCGGCATGGAGATACAGGGTAATGGGCAGACCCGTTGCCTCAGAAACCAGCTTACCGGTGACATGGGTCGCACAGAGGGAATGTTCGGCCAGGATGCCGCAGTAGGCAATACAGAACTGAACCATCAGTTCTTTTTTTCTGTCGTGGGCCATCAACGCAATGTTCATGCTTATCTCCTATCCTCACATATTTATATTCAATCGAACCTTTCGCCCCATTATAAACAAAAAAATCACGATTCGCAATAGCTTTTCCTGCCAGAACCGGGGAAAATAATTGGAAAAAAATTGTAAACACTTCCAATTTTTGAACCCTTATTTCAGCAGCGTCATCTCTTCCTCGGAGGTATCGCTGTAACCGCGGATGGTGATGTAGGCATCCATGATCTGGCGGGCGATGAACTGAACGCTGGCGCCGCTGCCACCCCGTTCCACCGCCACAAAGATCGCCACTTCCGGGTCATCATAGGGGGCGTAGCACATGAAAAGGCCGTCGTTCTGGATGTTCTCACCCTTCTGGGCCGTACCGGTTTTCCCGGCCACCTTCAGGGCACAGTCATACCACTGGAGAACGTTCTTCTCATTGATGTAGTCATTCAGCACCAGCCACATGCCTTCGTGGACAGCGGCCCAGTTATAGTCCGCAGTTTCCACGGTGCTGAGTACCTCCGGCTGCCGCTCATAGAGCTTCTCGGTGTAGTCATAGTTGCGGATGGCCTTGAGAATGGAAGCGGAGTAGCGGGTGCCGCCGTTGGCAACGGTGGCGCAGTACTCGGCCATCTGGAGGGGGGAGAACACGCTGTCCGCCTGACCAATGGCGGCCTGCAGCGTATCACCGATACGCCACTCGGTGCCGGTATAGTCGGAGTGGTTGGCCCGGTTGGACATGTTGCCCGTGGTCTCCACCAGCTCGATCCCGGTGGGAACACCCAGGCCGAAGTTGTGGGCAAACTCGCCCATGTCATCAACGCCCAGGTCGTTGCCGATGGTGTAGAAGAAGTAGTTGCAGGAGTCCCGGATGGCGGTGGTAACATTCTCTTCCGGGTGGGTAAAGCCGTCGGCCCAAATCCAGCATTCAGGGGCGTAGCCGTCGGCGGCGTACTTGGTAAAGACGCCCTCACACTTGACCTTTTTCTCGGTATTGATGATGCCCTTGGTCAGGGCGGCGATGGCGGTGCAGGGCTTGAAGGTGGAACCGGGGGCGTAGGCGCCCATTAGGGCCCGGTTAAACAGCGGGGCGTTTGGCGTTTCCAGCAGCTCGGCATATTTTTCCACCACGGTGGACACGTCATAGGTGGGCCAGCTGGCCATGGCCAGGGGTTCCCCGGTGCGTACATCCACCACCACGGCCGCAGCGCCGGTGATCTCATCCTTGAACTCCGGATCATAGGGCTCCCCACGGCCGGCAGCCTCCGCCCGGGCCTGGGCGTAGGTCTTGATCAGATCCTCCACACCGCTGGCCAGGATACGCTCGGTCTGTTCCTGAAGGACGCTGTCAATGGTGAGATAGATGTGGTTGCCGGGCACCGGCTCCTTGATATATTCCGTGGCCAGAATGGTACCGGAGGCATTGCGGGTCTCCTTCACCTCGCCATCCTGACCGTGGAGGTAGCTTTCAAAGGCGTATTCAATGCCGTCCTTGCCCACCATGGCATCGTTGGCGTAATCCAGCAGGGAGTAGCGCTCATATTCCTCCTGGGTCATCAGGCCCGTGTAGCCCAGGATGTGGGCGGCATACTCGGTGGAATATTCCCGCACGTAGGCCCGGCTTACCTCAATACCGGCCAGCTTCTGCTCCATAATGGAGGAGATCAGCTGCATACTGGCATCCTCCACAAAGATATAGTCGGCAGTATTGACGGCATAACGCACATTGATGGAGTAGCGGACACCGGCAATGATGCGCATTTCCTCGGCGGTATAGCTGTTGTCAATGCTGTAGCGGGTGCGCATATAGCTCATCAGCTCCACGGCGGTGGAGTTGGGGTCCAGCTCCTGCCGTTTGAAGTAGGCCTCCAGCATGGTGCGCTGAATGGCGGTCATGTTCTCGTCATATTCAAAAGGCGGCTCCATGCTGATGGGCAGATCGTCGGTATAGCTGTCGCCAAAGCCCTGCACCATTTTCACCAGCTCCAGAATGACGGCGTTGGGATCCTCATTGGCGAAGAGCTTGTCCGTGTCAATTTGCAGGTTATAGCACTCGCTGTTGCTGACCAGGACGCGGCCGTAACGATCCAGAATGTTGCCCCGGGCGGCAGTGACCGACCGGGTGCTGCTGCTGATCTCATTGCTGCGGTTATAGTACTTTTCGCCTTCCACGATCTGGAGCTTGTAAAGAAAGACCAGATACACCGTCAGCAGCACCACAAGAATCACTGCCATGGCCACCAGACGGGCGGGTTTGATAAGTCTTTTGTTCATTGCGTTTCCTCTTTATATCTTAGCCCGGGCAAAAGCAGCTGCGCTTTTCATCCGGGGCCGGCAAAACTATTTGATCCACTTGGCCGGCGGGAAGTAGGCCAGCACAGCAGGGGGCATGGACCAGAGGGCCTGGATCACCACGGTGGTAATCATGGAGAAGCTGAAAGCATCCCCGGCCATGGTGCGCAGCATCTGGATCGCAGCGGTGGCAAAGGCGGCGGCCAGAGCCATGCCCATATAGGCAAAAAGCCTGCGGTTCACAAAATATTGGGCCATGAAAGCGGCAATGAAGGACAGGCTTGGCAGCACGGAAGTGAAAAGCACCGTCTGCTCTGGGAAGGCCATATCCCCGAAAATGCCCATAATGAGGCTGAAATAGGCGCCCAGTACCGGCCCTTCAAACATCCCCACCGCCACTGCCACCGAGGGCAGGAGCAGCGGACACACCCCGAACAGCCGGAACTGGGTAAACAGGGTGTTCTGGGCGATCAGGCTGAGAAACATAAACAGCAGGTATTTCAGCAGTTTTTTCAGATTGATCTTTTCAAAAAAGTTCAGCAAAGCTTATTCCACCACTTCATAATCCTTGATGATAAACACCTGCACCAGGGAGTCCAGATCACACTGTGGCTCCACGATGCCATACTCGATCTGGCCGCCGGCCTCGGTCTGCACGGCCGTCAGCGTGCCGATGACCAGCCCTGCCGGGAAGGCCCCGCCGGATCCGGAGGTCAGCACATCATCCCCCACGAAGATCTGGGCGCCGTCGGCCAGGAAGGTCAGCTTGGCCTGGTTCTTGCGCATCAGGCCGAATTCGCCCACCACCATGCCGGAGTTGCCCGCAGCACCCACGAAGGCACCCACGCTCATATCCACATCGATCAGGGTGGAGACCGTGGCCCAGTTTTCCCCCAGTTCGGAGATCTGGCCCACCACGGCGCCGTACTCGGTGATGACCGGGGCGCCCAGCTCAATGCCGCTGCTGGCGCCTTTACTGATGGTAAAGGCGGAGGACCAGTTGGAAGAGGACCAGAGCACCACCTTGCTGCTCTCCAGCACATAGTCGGTGTGCTGCTCCCGCAGCTCCAGCAGCTTGCGCAGGCGGGTGTTCTCCTCCGAATCCGCCATGCCGTTGCGGGCGGATTCCTGGGCTTCGGCCAGCTGGGCCCGGAGGGATTCGTTCTCGGCGATCAGGGAGTCATATTCAAAAATGTAGCCATAGACACCGTCGATCAGGTTGACGGCGGAGCTGAGCACCCGCTTCAGGGGCGCTTCCACGATGCCGGTCACATTCTGCACCAGGCTGATCTGTCCGCCCCGGGCAGCGGCGCCCACGCCGATCAGCAGCACCACGGCCACCACAATAATACCCACCTTAATGCCGTTTTTTCTGAGATATTCTTTCAAAGAAGTCCAACTCCCTGCTCTTTCAGCATTTCACCAAGTCTGCACAGGGGCAGACCCATTACATTAAAAAAGTCCCCGTCGATGCCCCGGACGAAAAGGGCGGCCTTGCCCTGGGCGCCGTAGGCCCCGGCCTTATCCATGGGCTCGCCGGTATCCACATAGCGCTGGATCTCCTCCTCGCTGAGAGGGCGGAAGCTGACCCGGCTCATCTCATATTCCAGCAGTTCCCGGCCTCGGCGGATCACGGACACCCCGGTATAGACCTGATGGCTCCTGCCGGAGAGGCTGCGGAGCATCTCCACCGCCTGCTGCCGGGAATGGGGCTTGCCATAAACCTTTCCCTCATGCCAGACAATGGTGTCCGCCGCAATGACCAGGTCATCCGGGGAACAGAGGGCGGCCACTTCCCTGCCCTTGGCGGAGGCCAGGCACTTCACCAGTTCCCCCGGTTCCAGGCCATCCGGGGCCTTTTCCTCCCCTTTGGCGGGGATGATTTTCAATTCTTTGACTCCCAGCATCTCCAAAAGTTCCCGGCGGCGGGGAGAGCCGGAGGCTAAAACCATACGCATTTTGTCTTTTCCTCGCTGCTTTTAAGCTCACTTTAAGCTGTTTTTTTGCTTATTTTTTAGTCCACACCCCGGTAATAGAGGCCCCGGGTGAGTACATTGGGCTTATAATCGCTCAGGCCCATATGGCCCCGCACCACTTCCACGCATTCCCGGGCGCTCTCGGTGGTGAACATCATCCGCAGCCCCCAGAGGCCGGCGGAGAACAGATCCTCCTTCTTATCGGCCAGGTAGAGCTTGTGGGCGTTGTAGACCACGTTGCGGCAGCCGAATTCCTTCACCACCGGGAACACCGAACCCATCCGGTCAGCCATCTGGGCAGGGGTCTGGCAGCTGCAGCGGCCGGCGCTGTGGCGGATGATGCACTGGTCGGAGACCATCAGCGGCAGGCGGCCGTAGATGATCATCTCCGTATCCAGGGGCTTGGCCAGATCCTTGATCTGGGCCAGGCGCAGTTCAAAGGAGGCCGTGGCGGACAAAAAGCCCGCCTGGCCCAGAGTTTCCAGGGTGAGGGAGTTGAAGCAGTTCAGACCGAAGTCGCCCCGCAGCTTCATGCCCACCTGGCGGGCCAGCATGGCATGGCCCAGGTTACCCACCAGGGCCTCATTGACGCCCAGGTCAAAGACTTTAGTCAGGGCGTTGTAAACCGCCTTGATCTCGTTATCGGTGATGATCCGGGGCAGCACCGCCACCGGCACGGTGCCCCGCTCGATAAAGGGCGAGAGCTTATCAAAGTGATCGGCCATCAGCATCAGGGGCACATAGAGATATTTGGGCTTCAGCTCCGCCAGTTCGGGGCAGAGCTGCTCCTCCGTCAGCACCTGGAAGATCATGGCCGGGTCTGTGACCACGGCCTTGTTCCGGGGCTTTGCGGGCAGAGACAGTTCCCGCCGTTTTGGAGGGACGGCCCGCTTTTCGCTGAGGGCGGAGACCAGCTTGCGCCGCAGTTCATTGATCTCGGCAGCAGGGAGATACAGCCCCGGCTGGGCCTGGGCCTTGTTCTCCACCACGTTATAGGGGGTGCCGCCGGTCTTGAACATCTGCTCCGTCAAATAGGCATCGGTCAGGCCCTGGCCCTTGGCCCGCTCCGGCACGGCACCGAAGGCCACGGCCTTGTTGCCGTCATCATCAAAGGCGATGCCGCTGATGGGCTGGCCCTTCTCGGCCACGGTGTAAAAATGCACGGGAACCCGGCGCAGCTCCCCCTCGGCATAGGCCCGGCGGGCCAGGGTGAACATTTTCTCCGAATCCCGGTCCTGCTCCTGGCGGGTGCCGAACATATCCTGCTTATCGCCGGTATAGTAGCCCTGGGTGAAGCCCTGGCGGGAGAAGGCCTTTTCCAGGGAATTCATCTCCTCCGGGGTGGGCTGGCGCTGCTCCTTGATGGCCTTGGAATAAATTTTTGTGACAATGGCGGTGTACTCCGGCCGCTTCATGCGTCCCTCGATCTTGACGCAGGCCACCCCCGCCTCCTCCAGTTCATGAAGCCGGTCTACCAGGCAGTTATCCTTCAGGGACATGGGGTAATCGTCCATCCTGCCGCCCAGGCTGTACTGCATCCGGCAGGGCTGGGCGCACATGCCCCGGTTGCCGCTGCGGCGGCCAATGAGGCTGGACATATAGCATTGGCCGGAATGGCAGAAGCAGAGGGCGCCGTGGACAAAGACCTCCGTCTCAATGGAGGCGTGTTGGGTGATGAACCGGATCTGTTCAAAGCTCAGCTCCCGGGCCAGCACCGCCCGGGTCAGGCCCATCTCGGCGGCCGCCTCCACCCCGGCCAGATTATGTATGCTCATCTGGGTACTGGCGTGGATGGGAAGATCCGGCAGCGCCTGGTGGATCGCCCGCGCCAGGCCAAGATCCTGCACAATGACCCCATCGGCCCCGCAGCGGGAGGCCAGCCGGGCCGCAGCCACCGCCGCCTCCATCTCCCGGTCGGCCACCAGGGTGTTCAGCGTCACATAGACCTTACAGCCCCGGATACGGCAGTAGCCCATGGCCTTTTCAAATTCCTCATCGCTGAAGTTCTTGGCGCCACGGCGGGCGTTGAAGTCCCCCATCCCCATATATATGGCATCCGCCCCGTTCTGCACGGCGGCAATCACCGCCTCCGGCGAACCGGCGGGAGAAAGCAATTCCAGCATTTTCTGATCTCTCCTAAATCTGTACGCTATAACTCTAGTGTAGTATAGCACACACAAGCCTATTGCGACAAGCGGAAATTGATGCTATAATATTCTTGTTGCAATAATTTATAGTATATTCACGGAATCGGTCTTTGCCCGAGAGGTATTTGGATGCAGTGCTGCCCGATGGACAATTTCACAGCGGATCAACTGATCGCCGCCCATGACGGGGATGTGGCCCTGCTTTACATCTACCTGCTGCGCACAGGCAGCGATGACCCGGAGCTTGCGGCCAGAGCCCTTTGCCGCACTTTGGGAGAGGTGTCCGCCGCTTATGAGAAGCTACAACGGATGGGTCTGCTCCCCGGCGGCAGCGCCGCGGGGGCAGGGCAGGAAGCAAGCCCCCGCCGCCCGGAACCGGCAGAGGAGCTGCCAGAATATGAGACGGAGGATCTGGTGCGCCGGGCCAAAGAGGATACCGGCTTTGCCGCCGTGGTGCAGGAGGCTCAGAAGGTCTTGGGCCACGTGCTCAGCAGCAGCGATCTGAAGCGGCTGTTCGGCATTTACGACTATCTGGCCCTGCCGCCGGAGGTGATTTTGATGCTGCTGAACCACTGCGTCAGCACCTCCCGGAACCGTCGGCCCTCCATGCGCTATATTGAGAAGGAGGCCTATGTCTGGGCCAACCGGGAGATTTTGAGTCTGGAGCAGGCGGAGGAATACATCCGCCGCAGCCGGGAGCGGCAGGAGGACATTGGCCGGGTCAAGGAGGCGCTGAACATCCGGGGCCGGGAGCTGACGGCCACGGAGGGAAAATACATTGCTGCCTGGCTGGACATGGGCTTTGGGGAGGACTGCCTTTCCATCGCCTACGACCGGACGGTGACCAACACCGGTGCCCTGAAATGGGGCTACATGAACAAGATCCTTCTCAGCTGGCACGAAAAGGGCATCCATACCCCGGCGGAGGTACAGGAAAAGGATGGCCGCCGCAAGAGCGCGCCGCCGGTTAAGGCACCGGCGGACAAGCCCATTGATATGGAGCGGCTGCGGGCCATTGTGGAAAAGATGTAAGGGTGGCGAGCGTTATGGCATACGACGGAAAGCTGCTGGCCAGAGCCAGGAATGAATTGGATAAAACCCGCGCCGCCAATCAGGCGGAGCAGCAGCGCCGCAGGGGCCTGGTCTACGCCCGGCTGCCGGAGGTGGAGCGGATCGACAGCAGCCTGCGCAGTCAGATGACGGAGCTGGTGCGCCTGACCATCAGCCGCCGGAATGATCTGGCGGAGCGGATCGGGGCGCTGAAGGAGCGGAATCTGGAACTGCAAATACGCCGGGCGGAGCTGCTGACGGACTACGGTTTCGGCCCGGACTATCTGGATGATATTTACTGCTGCCCCCTCTGCAAGGACACGGGGCTGTATCAGGGCGGGGTCTGCCGCTGCCTGAGCCGGCTGTACAATCAGGAGCTGACCAAAGAACTGGGTACCCTGATGCGCCGGGGGGATGAGCGCTTTGAGAAGTTTGATTTGAGCCTCTACCCGGACAGCTACGATCCGGGAAGTTGTTCCATTCCCCGGGAAACCATGGGGCTGACCTTTGCCGCCTGCCGGCGCTTTGCGGAGAATTTCTCCCCCGCCTCCCCCAACCTGCTGTTACAGGGGGGCACCGGGCTGGGCAAGACCTTTCTCTCCGCCTGCATCGCCCGGGTGGTGGCGGAGAAGGGCTTCTCCGTCTGCTATGAGTCTGCCGCCGCCGCACTGGAGAGCTTTGAACTGGCCAAGTTCTCCCGGGATACGGAGGAGGGAGAGGCCGCAGCCCTTCGCGCGAAGCGGATGCAGGTCTGCGACCTGATGATCCTGGACGATCTGGGCACGGAGATGAACACCCCCATGGCCCAAAGCGCCCTTTACACCCTGATCAATACCCGCCTGGTAAACGGGAAGAAAATGATTATCAGCACTAACCTGGAGGATGGGGAATTGCAGAGGCGGTACACGGCCCAGATCTATTCCCGCATTGCCGGGGAGTTCACGGCCCTGCCCTTTGTGGGGCGGGATATAAGGCGAATGAAAGGGGTCTGAACCATGCAGCACGAGATCACCAGCGTCATCCCCCTGCTGGACAGCCAGGGGAACCTGACAGAGCCGGGCTTTGCCCGCAAGCTGCTGCCCCGATACCGCCGGGCGGACATCAAGGCGTCCAAACTGCGCATCAAAGAATGGGACTACTACCTCATCAACAACGGCCGCTTCGCCCTGGCCCTCACTGTGGACGACAACGGCTATATGGGGCTGGACTCCATCTCTCTGCTGAACTTTGAGGAGGGCTGGGAGCACACCAACAGCCCCATGAGCTTCATGCCCCTGGGCAAGCTGCATATGCCGGAGACCTCCGCTGTGGGGGATGTGTTCCACGCCGGGAAAAACCACTCCATCAGCTACCTCAACAAAGGAGACGGCAAGCGGACACTGATCGCCCAGATGAAGAATTTCGGCCCGGCCGGTTCCCTCTACGCCAAGGTGGAGCTGTTTGATGAGCCGGAGGACAGCATGGTGATCTGCACCCCCTTTGACAAGCCGGGGTACTTCTACTATAACCAGAAGATCAACTGCATGCGGGCCAGCGGGCAGGTGACTTATGACGGGCGGGACTATGTCTTTGACCCGGCGGAGAGTTTCGCCGTGCTGGACTGGGGACGGGGCGTCTGGACCTATCACAACACCTGGTACTGGGGCAGCGCCTCCTATCAGGTGGACGGAGTCCCCTTTGGCTGGAACATCGGCTACGGCTTCGGCAACACCGCCGCCGCCAGCGAGAACATGCTGTTTTACGCGGGCAAGGCCCATAAGCTGAGCCGGGTGCAGTTCCACATTCCCGGCGGTGAGAAGGACTTCATGGCCCCCTGGGTCTTCAGCTCGGATGACGGGCGCTTTGAAATGGATTTTGTCCCGGTGCTGGACCGGGCGGCCTGCACCGATGTGAAGCTCATAAAGTCCGACCAGCACCAGGTTTTTGGCCGCTTCACCGGCAAGGCGGTGCTGGACGACGGGCAGGTCATCCAGGTGAAGGACTTCCCCGGCTTCGCGGAAAAAGTGGAAAATAAATGGTAATACCAAAAAGAAGGAGGCACAATGTGCCTCCTTCTGAGACTGTCAAAAAACTATGCTTCATGCGCCGTCGACAGAGCAGCGGGGGTGCACGAGGGGGTCAAGACCCGCCTCGTGATTTAATAAACCGCCGCAGAAAAGCCTTGATTTTCAAGGCTTTTCGGGCGAAGCAGCATTTTGATTTTATCAAAATGCTCGGCGGTTGAAGCGGTCAAAAAAGTCCCTACTGGACTTTTTTGACAAGCTGAGAAGGAGGCACAATGTGCCTCCTTCTCTTAAATATTCTTTGATTTTAATGGCAGTTAAAGTACATGACGGCGGTGCTGTCGGTGAGAACCACGTCACACTTGCCGGCATAGAGATACTCGAAGCACTCCGTGGTGCCCCCGGCCAGGCGGGTGATCTGCCCCAGGCGCTTGGAAAGGCGCTCATCGGTGTTCAGAGCTTCCATGGATTCCGGGGTAGAGTTCATCACCATTTTGCGCCCGTTGAGCCGCAGTTTGTTCCACACGGCGGAACCGTTGCGGGTGGCGATCACGATGTCATTGTGGATATAGGGGCCGTACTGGGTATACTGGCCCGCTGCCACCTCCTCCGGGTTCACAGCCACGCCGCCCCAGGCACAGTCGATATTGCCGGAGGACAGCTCAATATACACATTCTCCTTCTCAATCTCCTGGAAGCGCAGCTCCCAGCCCAGGAGGGAAGCTACCTCTCTGGCCAGCTCCGCATCCAGGCCCCAGAACTCGCCATTGGAGATATAGGCCAGGGGGAAGGAGTTAATGTCCATGCCCACGGTGAACACCCGCGCCTCCGCCGGGGGCAGGGCATCCAGGGCATCGGCCTGCTTGGCAAACTTGATGGCATCGGCACTGCCCAGCCATTTCTGGCTCAGCTCATCCACCTTTCCCTGGGCAGCCAGGACGCTGATGGCGGCGGTCACATAGAGATAGACCGGGTCGTTATTCCGAAAGGCCAGGGAATAGTCCTGCTCCATTAGTACCTGGACTTCCTTGACACCATATTTGAATCCGCCGCAGGCGCAAAGCCCGAAAACCAGGCACAGCACCAGCAGCACACACAGGATTTTTTTCATTCTTACCTCCGGGGATACTGAGAGCGGCTCAGTGCTTGGGCGTATAGCCGCCGCTGCGGCCACGGCTGCGGCTGCGGCTGCGGCGGGGCGGTTCCTCATAGGGGGCCTCATATTGGGGATCGTCGTACCGGTCGTCGTACTGGCCGTCATACCGGGAATCCTCGTAACGGGGTTCATTGTAACGGTCATAAGCCGGCTCCGCATCGTCCGGCTGGTCATACTCCGGCGCATCATACGCCGGTTCCTCATAGCGGGAGACACGGCGGACAGGGCTTGGCCGCCCGTCATAGGCGTAGGCACCCCTGCCGGCGGTATCGCCGTCATAGTCATAGTCGCCGTAATCATCGTCTCTGTAGCGGCGGCGCTGGGCCTGATAGCGGCGGTCTTCCTCCCGCTGGGCCCGGATGCGCCGAAGCTGGAACAAGACCAGCAGCACCAGCACAGCCAGAACCACCAGGGCAGCGGCGATCTTCCCCGCATAGGACAGAAGCTCCTTCCGCTTCTGGGCGGCGGCATCCTTCTTTGCCTGGGCCTGACGCTCTTCCTCCGCCTCCTGGGCCAGGCGCTGCTGCTCCTCACGCTGGCGCTGGGCCTCGGCTTCTTCCTCCCGCCGCCGCTGCTCCTCTTCCAGAGCAGCCTGCTCCAGGGCCTGCTTATGGTCATCCACCTGGGGATCCAGCTGGAGGGTATACTCCGCCAGGATCTGGCCGATCTCGGCAATGGCCGCCTCATACCGGCTCACGTCCCGGGTCATGACGGTGACCACAATGGGGTTTGGGGTGTAGATAATGGCAGAGCAGTGGTTGAACTTCACGCCCCGGCTGTCCTCAAAGCTGCCGTATTTCTGGGCGATCTCATACTGCTCTCCCAGCGTCTGCCGGTAATAGCCCTCGGGCTGGGCCGTCAGGAGGCACTCCACCACGTTGGGGAAGCGCTGGCGCTGGGTGTAGAGGGTGGTCATGACCTGGGTCATGTAGCGATTGTTGAAATAGCAATAGTCCAGATAGTCCGGGTCGTAGTCCTCCTCCGCCAGCTGAGCATATTTTTTGGCATCCTCCCGCCACTGGGCATCGCCGCCCAGGTACTTCCGGATGGCATGGGCCCAGTCGTTATTGGAATAGGTGAGGATGTGCTCCTCAATTTCGGACACGACACCGTCATAGACCTTGCTGTCCTGAGTCAGCTCGCCATTATGTACCTTCTCGGCCAGCAGCATCACCAGGGGTACTTTGTACATGCTGGCAGGGTAGAACCAGGTGTCGCCGTTATAATACCAGGAGTCCCCGGTGGCGGAATAGTAGTAGCCCACGCTGATCTGCTTGGGATCAATGCTCCGCTCCTCCAGAACCTTCTGGATTTTAGAAGTGAGGACGGTGCCATCGATGATACTGTTGGGGTCTGTGGGGCTTGCCAGAGAATCCCCAGTGTCATCGCCGCCGGCCCCGGCGGCCCAGACCAGGCTGCCGGGCAGCAACAGGGCGCAGAGCAGCAGGCACGCCAGGAGCCTGTAGGTTTTGCGCATATCACACCATCCTTTTCTGTTTACTGTCTTGCGTTTATCAGAGTTTCTTGTAGTGGGGGATAATATCCTGATAGCTTCCGTCCTTCATGCGGAAGCCGCCGGGAATGGTGCCCAGCTGGGTGAAGCCCAGCTTGCGGTAGAGATTCAGGGCCGGGGTGTTGCTGCTGACCACCGCATTGAACTGCAAAATACCGAAGCCCAGCTCCTTTGCCTTTTCCAGGCAGTGGCGCACCAGGGCCTCACCCAGCCCCAGCCCTCTGGCCCGGGAGGCCACGGCATAGCTGGCGTTGCAGATATGGCCGCAGCGGCCCACATTATTGGGGTGCAGGATATACAGGCCCAGGATCTCCCCCTTGTCCTCACAGACGCCGGTAAAGCTCTGGGACTGGAAGAAGCTAAGTCCGGTCTCCCGGTTCAGCTTTTCTGTCTGGGGGAAGGCCACACCGGCTTCCACGACTTCATTCCATACTTCATTGGCGGCTTCAATATCCGCCGGTTCAAATGCTCTGATGGTCATTGCTCTTCTCCATATTCACACACGAAGCCCACGGTGCCGGAGTACCACTGGGGATAGTCGGCAATGGGGTCGTTGCGGTTGTCATTGTAGCCCCAGCCGTTGTTGTCCCACAGCATGACGTAATCCTCGGCCACCTGGTCGTTGATATCCACATAGGTGGGTTCGCCCTTGGCCCAGAACTCATAGCCGGTGCTGCCGTCTTCCCACACCAGCTGCCCGTTCACCCGGTGGCAGCCGATCCACAGCCGGGGGACGCCCTGTTCTTCCGCCAGGGCAATGACGGTGTTGAATTCTTCCTCATCGTTGATGGTGACCAGGCGGCCGCCCATCTCCTGGCAGCGCTGGGCCGCCTCAGTCCAGCTCACATCCGCCACAACCAGCTCATAGCCGTGCTCCCGGGGGGCGGGGCTCGCCTCTGGGGCGGCGGAAGCCTCCGGCCCCTCCGGTTTCTCCACAAAGAGGCCGTAGGGGTCGTTGGGATCCGGGGTGAGGGAGGGCGGCATGGTGCCGGCATAGGGATCCGCCGGGCTGGGCGTCGGGGTCGCATTGGCCCGGGCCTGTTGGAAGTCCTTGAGCATGGCGTTGAAGACAATGGCCGCCACGATCAGCAGGGCGCAGAGCACCAGGATCACCGCCAGGGGACGGCGGCGGCGCTTCTTCACATCCTCGGCAATTTTCTTTTCCCGTTCCGCGTTTCTTGTATACTGAACCGGCGGAGTCTTGACATTATGACGCAGCGGGCTGATAGGCGCCAGCTCCGGGTTCTTCTCCTCCCGCAGCTTGGGAACGGCGGGACTGCCCTGCTCCTTCAGCTTCCGGGCAATGATCTGAGCCGGATCCTGGGCTTTGGCCCGACCGGCCGCCTTGGCATCGGCAATGGGGGTGGAGGGGGCATAGACCTTTACTTCCTCCCCGGATGCAGGCTGGTCGCCGTTTTCGATGATGCCCACCATCATGCGCTCGATCTCGCTGAGGTCATCATCGTTCTTCTTGAAAATGGCCTCGGCAGAGGGTTCCCCGTTGAGATAGAGGTTTTTGATGCAGCTGTCCAGGGCGGCCTGCATCTCGCCCAGGCTCTGGAAGCGCTGGGCACTCTGGAAGCGGAGGGCCTTTTCCATGATCTCTTTCAGGCGGCGGCCGGTGCCCCCGGGGGCCTTCAGATCCTCCCCGCCCATGCGGCGCAGCTGGGGATCCTGACACAGCCCCTCATAGGGCAGGGAACCGCCGGCAAGGGCATAGTACAGCAGCAGACCCACGGAGTACACATCGGAAGCGGCGGAGGGCTGCCCCCGCCAGTACAGCTCCGGCGCAAGAAAATCCAGCTCCCGCCCCTGCCAGCCGCTCTCCGCGGCGGGGCCGATGCCGATATTCCCTTCCTCATCCACGCTGATATTTTCCGGGAAAATGCCGCCCCGGTAGCTCTTGCTGCCCACCTGGGCCTCTATACATCCGCACAGCTTGGAAGCGAACTCGCACAGCCCCTGCTGGGACATGCCAACAATGCGCTTGCCAAGCACGTGGGACGGATCAAACATGGTTTTTGCCATGGAAATGCCTCCCATACCTTTAAAGCAGACGGGCGGCAAGGTTCGACACCCGTCTGCTTCATTCATGTTGTTATGGTAACACAGCTTCAAAGTTATGTCAACGAAAAACCGTGGTCATAACTTATTTTTCCAGCTTATCCGACAGCTTATCAATGTCTCTGGCGAAGCCCTCCAGCGTGCGGTTGGGACGGCCCTCCAGAGTCTTGCAGATACGCAGCAGCCGCTCCGCCGCGGCCAGCAGCCGTTCAAAGGCCTTGCTGACGGTGCGCGTCTTGGGCCCGGCCTTTTTGATGGGTCTGGGCTCTGCGATCCGCTCCCACTGGCCGGTGAGCAGGTCAAAGCGGGAGCCGCTGTAGGGCGCGGCGGCCCGATAGCCCAGTTCCTCATTCAGACAGCTGACGAAGGCATCCGCTGCTTCCGGGTCGCCATGGTTGACGAAGACCAGCTCCGGCTTTTGCTCAAAGGCCCGGAGCCAAGCGATCAGCCCGTCCTTATCCGCATGGCCGCTGACACCGGGGAGCACATCGATGGAAGCGTTGACCTGAATCTCCTCGTTGAACAGTTTTACTTTTTTTGCCCCGTCCACCAGGCTGCGGCCCAGCGTACCCTCGGACTGATAACCCACAAAGAGGATACAGCACTCGCCGCGCCAAAGATTGTGCTTCAAATGGTGGCGGATGCGACCGGCATCACACATGCCGCTGGCGGAGAGGATGACCTTGGGGGTCTTATCCTCATTGATGGCCTTGGACTCCTCCTGACTGACTGACAGCTCCAGCCCCGGGAACACCAGGGGGTTGACGCCGGAGCGGATCAGCCGCTGCATCTCCTCATCCAGAAACTGGGTGTCGCACTGGAGAAAGACGGTGGTGGCCTCAATGGCCAGAGGGCTGTCCACATAGACGGGGAAATCCCCATGGCCGGTGACCAGGCCCCGCTCCTTGATCTCCCGGATGAAGTACAGCATTTCCTGGGTGCGGCCTACGGCAAAGCTGGGGATCACCAGGTTGCCGCCCCTGTCCAGGGTGGTCTGGATACGGCTGGCCAGAGCGGAAACATAGTCCACCCGCTCCGTGCTGTGGTTCCGGTCGCCATAGGTGGATTCGATCACCAGATACTGGGCCTCCTTCACCGGCTGGGGATCCCGTAGGATGGGTTGGTTCAAATTCCCCACATCGCCGCTGAAGCAAAGCTTCCGGGTCTGGCCGTTTTCGGTGAGCCAGACTTCAATGGCGGCAGAGCCCAGCAGATGGCCCACATCGGTAAAGCGGATGCTGACGCAGTCGTTTACCTGGATGGCCTTGCCATAGGGGCAGGGGATCATGCAGCCCATCAGCCCGGCCACATCCTCCAGGTCATACAGCGGCTCCACCTCCGGCCCGCCGCCCCGCAGGGATTTGCGGCTTTTCCACTCCGCCTCGGACAGCTGGATATTGGCGCTGTCACGCAGCATGATGTCACACAGGGAGCAGGTGGCGGCGGTGGCGTATACCGAGCCCCGGAAGCCCTGCTTATACAGCAGAGGCAGATGGCCGGAATGATCGATATGGGCATGGGTCAGCAGGACAAAGTCCAGTTCCCCGGCAGGGACGGGCAGCGGCTCATTCTCGAACAGATCCTTCCCCTGCTCCATGCCGCAGTCTACAATTCCCTTCTTATCCCCCACCTGGATATAGGTGCAGCTGCCGGTGACCTCATGGGCAGCGCCGAGAAACGTGATCTTCATAAGCTTCTCTCCTCCTGTTCTTTATTCGGCGTTTTACATATCTATATTTTACACCCGCTCTCCCTCTATCGCAACAAGCGTTACAGAAGTTTAACAAACAAAAAACCAGGCACTGCCCGCCAAAGCGGCGAAAACAGTGCCTGATTTTCTGATTTACATTTCAAAAAAGCTGAGCTGGCTGGTTTCCGGCATATCGCCCAGGGCGCCCAGGGCCTTCAGCTGCTCCAGATGGCTTTGGCTCACCTTGGGGCAGGCCCGGCTCAGCTCCTGAATGGAGATGAAGCGTTTGCCCCCCTCGGTGCAGCGGGCCAGATCCCAGGCGGCGGTTTCCCCCAGGCCGGAGATGGACACAAAGGGCGGGCGCAGTCGGCCGTCCTCCGTGACCTGGAACTTCAAGGCATCAGACTGGTACAGGTCGATGGGGGCAAATTCCAGGCCCCGCATGTTGAATTCATACACTGCCTCCAGGGTCACCAGCAGGTCTTCCTCGTTGTTGGTAAGGCTGCGGCCCCGCATTTCCCGGATCTTCCGGCGCACGCCGTCGGTGCCCACGGTCATCATGGCCGCATCGAAGCCGCCCTTCTGGCTGCGGCGGTAAAAATAGGCGCTGTAGAAGGCCAGGGGCTCATGTACCTTGAACCAGGCGATGCGGAAGGCCATCATCACATAGGCCACCGCGTGGGCCTTGGGGAACAGGTAGGCGATCTTGCGGCAGGACTCAATATACCAGTCCGGCACACCCAGAGAGCGCATCTGCTGCTCCGCGTCCCCGGGGAACTCCCCGCTCTTTTTCACCTTTCCCTTGCGGACGGCCTCCATGGTCTTGAAGGCCAGGGAGGGCTCCATGCCCTTGGAAATCAGGTAGAGCATAATGTCGTCCCGGCAGCCCACGGTTTCGTTAACGGTGGCAATGCCGTTGACGATCAGGTCGTGAATGTTGCCGGCCCACACGTCGGTGCCGTGGCTGAAGCCGGACAGGCGCACCAGGGTGTCAAACTGCCTGGGCTGGGTGTCCACCAGCATCTGGCGAGTGAAGTTGGTGCCGAACTCCGGCACGCCGATGGTGCCGGTCTTGCCGATGATGGGGTCGTCATCCGGCAGGCCCAGGGCGGCGGGGCTGGTGAAGATGGACATGGTTTCCGGGTCAGACAGGGAGATTTTCTGGGCGTCTACCCCGGTGAGATCCTCCATCATGCGGATCATGGTGGGGTCATCATGGCCCAGCTCGTCCAGCTTCAGCAGGTTTGCCTCCATGCAGTGGTATTCAAAATGGGTGGTGATGATATCGCTGTTGGGGTCATCCGCCGGGTGCTGCACCGGGCAGAAATCGGTGACATCCATATCCTGGGGAATGACCACCAGGCCGCCGGGATGCTGGCCGGTGGTGCGCTTGATGCCCACCAGGCCCTGGGCCAGACGGTTCTCCTCCGCCTTGGTGGCGGTGATGCCCCGCTCCTCCAGGTATTTCTTCACATAGCCATAGGCGGTCTTTTCCGCCAGGGTGCCGATGGTGCCGGCCCGGAACACATGGTCGGAGCCGAAAAGGGTCTCGGTGTATTTATGGGCCTTGGCCTGATATTCGCCGGAGAAGTTCAGGTCGATATCCGGGGTCTTTTCGTTGCCGGGGAAGCCCAGGAAGGTCTCAAAGGGGATATCAAAGCCCTCCCGGTTCATGGGGGTGCCGCAGTCCGGGCAGTTCTTCTCCGGCATGTCCGCGCCGCAGCCATAGCTGCCGTCCAGCACAAAGTCACTGTGGCAGCACTTGGGGCAGACATAGTGGGGCGGCAGGGAGTTGACCTCCGTAATGCCGGACATATAGGCCACCAGGGAGGAGCCCACGCTGCCCCGGCTACCCACCAGATAGCCGTTTTCCAGAGAATTCTGCACCAGCTTCTGGGCACTCATATAAATCACGTCATAGTTGTGATCCAGGATGGTGTTCAGCTCCACATCCACCCGATCCTGCACGATCTTGGGGGGATGCTCACCGTAAATGCGGTGCATCTTGCCATAGACCAGGTTTTTCAGATCCTCGGCGGAATGCTCAATCTTCGGGGGGAACAGATCCTTGGGCAGCAGCTCGATCTCCTCCACCTGGTCGGCAATGGCCCGGGTGTTGGTGATGACCACCTCCTCGGCCACCTCTTTGCCCAGGTATTCAAACTCCGCCAGCATCTCATCGGTGGTGCGGAAGAAGATGGGGCAGCCCCGATCCGCATCGGAAAAGTTCTTGGCAGCCTGGAGAATTTTCCGGTACTGCTCGTCCTCCGGGTCAAGAAAATGCACGTCGGAGGCGGCGATCACCGGCTTGCCCAGCTCCCGCCCGATGCGCAAAATGGTGCGGTTGTAGTCCTGCAAAACGGAGACATCCTTCACCACGCCGTTATCCACCAAAAAACCGTTGTTGCAGATGGGCTGAATCTCCAGATAGTCGTAGAACTTGGCGATTTTTTTCAGCTCCCGGTCGCTGGCGCCCTTCATCACGGCGCCGTACAGCTCCCCCATACCGCAGGAGGAGCCCACCAGAATCCCCTCCCGGTGCTGGATCAGCAGGCTCTTGGGGATGGTGGGGCTGCGGTGGAAGTACTTGAGGTAGGACTGGGAGATCATCTCATACAGGTTTTTTAATCCCGTCCGGTTTTTCACCAGCAGGATCATATGATAGCTCTTGGCCACGTCCGTGCGGCGCAGGGAGTGATACACCGTCTCAATATCGTCCACGGTACGTGCCCCCTGCTGGGCCAGCATGGGCAGGAACTTTTCCATCATCCGGGCCACCACCATGGCATCGTCCGAGGCACGGTGATGGTTGAACTGAGGGAGCCCTAAATGGTTGGAAACAATATCCAGTTTGAAGCGCTTCAGCTCCGGCAGCAGGGCCTGGGACAAGGCCAGGGTATCCAGAAACACCGGGGAAAACTTCAGCCCCTGGCGCCTGGCCGCCGCGCTCATAAAGCCCACGTCAAAATGGGCGTTATGGGCAATGATGGGCCTGTCCCCGATGAAGGCCATGAACATCTCCATGGCTTCCTTCTCTTTTGGTGCCCCGGCCACATCGCTGTCCCGGATGCCGGTAAGCTGGGTAATGTCCGGAGGGATGTGCCGCTCCGGGTCCACAAAGGTGTTGAACACCTCTTTGACCTCGCCGCCGGAGAAGATCACCGCGCCGATCTCGGTCATGCGGTCGCCCTGGGCGTTGAGGCCAGTGGTCTCGATATCAAAGGCCACGAATTCCGTGTCCAGGGGCAGCTTGCTCTTGCCCATGACGGCGCTGTTGCCGTCCATGTCATTGACGAAGTAGCACTCCAGCCCGTAAATGATCTTGACACCGTGCTTCTTCCCCGCCTTCCACATGTCCGGGAAGGCCTGGGCCACCCCGTGGTCAGTAACGGCGATGGCGGGCATGCCCCAATAGGCCGCCCGCTTGACAATGGCGGCCGGGTCGGTCAACGCGTCCAGGGCGGAAAACCGGGTGTGCATATGCAGCTCCACCCGCTTCACCGGGGCCTCGTCCGGCCGGATATAGCGCTTGCCCTTCATGATGTTCCGGGGATCCAGCACCATATCATCGTCATACTTGGAGTAGATGATCTCCCCCTGGACGACCACATGGTCGCCCACATTGACGCTGTCAATGATGCTGTGATCCTCATCGGAGCGGAGGAAGCGGGAGATGCGCACGGAATTGCTGCGGTCGGTAATATCAAAGCACAGCACGGCGCTGCCACGCTTTTGCAGCCGGCGGCTGGTGACCGCCACCACGTCCCCCTCCACCGTCACCTTGCCGGATTCCAGGCTGAGGGTGCTCATGGGGACCGGGCGCTGCTTGATGGCCCTGCCCATCAGCACATCTCCCTTGGGGGCGCCGCCGGGCTTGAAGCCGGTATCCGCCGCGGCGGTGGAGGCCAGTTTGGGCCGGGGGTATTCCGGCACCAGGCCCACGCCGCTGAGGCCGTAATCCTGCTTCAGCCGGTCACAGATACCGGCAATGTCCACCGGGGAGGGCATGGAGGCAAACCAGGCGCAAACGGTCATTAAGCCCTCCGCCTGGTCGATCTGCACATCGGTGACATAGCTTTTGTCCAAGCCCCCGGCATAGCTGCTGATGGCCTGGCAGCCGGGGAAAATGGTGAGAAAGGGAGTATGCTCGCTCATGCCTGCTCTCCGTCCCTTACAATCAGTTCCACCAGCCGGTCGCAAAGCTCCTCATAGGGGTATGTACCCAGTACCTTGCCCTTTTTGAACAGCAGCCCTTTTCCCTTACCGCCGGCAATGCCGTAATCGGCCTCCCGGGCTTCGCCGGGGCCGTTGACCACGCAGCCCATAACGGCCACCGTGATGTCCCGGGGAATATCCCTCACCCGCCGCTCCGCCTGGGTGGCCAGGGCGATCAGGTCGATCTCCGTGCGGCCGCAGGTGGGGCAGGACACGAACTTCACCCCGCCGGGGCGCAGGCCCGCCGCCTTCACAATGGCGATGCCGGCGCTGACCTCCCGCACCGGATCCGCGGTGAGAGAGACCCGGATGGTGTTGCCGATGCCCTCGCACAGCAGGGTGCCGATGCCCACGGCAGACTGGATGGTACCGTTCCACTCGGTTCCCGTCTCGGTAACGCCCAGGTGCAGGGGGTAGGCAAAGCGCTCCGCCGCCAGCCGGTAGGCCGCCACCGTGAGGGGCACGGAGGAAGCCTTCATGGACAGGCAGATGTCGTCAAAATCAAAGCGCTGCAAAAGCGCCACATGGCCCTGGGCGCTCTCCACCATGGCCTCGGGACAGGGGTGGCCGTATTTTTCGATCAGCCTGGGCTCCAGGCTACCGGCATTGACACCGATGCGGATGGGGATGTTCCGCTTCCGGCAGGCCTCCGCCACCGCTTTCACGTTCTCGGGAGCGCCAATGTTGCCGGGGTTGATGCGGATCTTGTCAATGCCCCGCTCCGCCACCGCCAGTGCCAGCCGGTGGTCAAAATGGATGTCCGCCACCAGGGGGACGCTGATCTGGGCCTTGATGGCATCGATGGCCTGAGCGGCGCGCATATCCGGGATGGCCAGGCGGACGATATCCGCCCCCGCCGCCTGCATGGCCTTGATCTGGGCCACCGTGGCCTCCACATCCCAGGTTTTGGTACTGCACATGGTCTGAACCGAGACCGGGGCGCCGCCGCCGATTTCCAGTCCGCCCACCGAAATTTTTTTTACTGTATCTCTTTTATCCATCATTTTGTCACGATCCTGAATATATCATTAAACATTATAAACGCCATCAGCGCCAGCAGCAGCATCATACCGGCAGCATGGATATAGCCCTCGTACTTGGGATCCAGCTTTTTGTGGGTAAGGCTCTCGATCAGCCAAGTGACCAGCAGCAAAAACACCCGGCCCCCGTCCAGGGCGGGGACGGGCAGCATATTCATCACGGCCAGGTTCACCGCGATGAAGGCCCCCAGGTAGAAGATGCTGTAAAGCCCGGCCGAGACAGAGGCAGCCTTCTCGCCGGTCTCCGCCATCATGCCTACGATGCCCACCGGCCCCGCCATATCCTGCACACCCACATTGCCGCTGACCAGCTCCCGCAGGCCCAGCCATACCCAGCGGACAAATTCCATGGTGGTATTCCAGGCATAGCGGATCTTTACCGGGAAAGTGGCCTCCTCCGTGCCCATATAGAAGCCATAGAGCTTCTGGGCCTCCCCCGCATATTCCAGGGGGACAAAGCGGAAGTTTTCCAGGCGGACTTTTTTCCCCTCCCGGATCACCACAATGTCATAATTGCCGTCACCCTTGCTGAGGAAGTCCCCCACATCCTGGTACTGGTAGATGCGGTGCCCGTCGATGCTGTAGAACCGGTCGCCCACCTGAAGGGCATCCGTCCCCTGATAGGGGCAGTCCGGCCGGAAGTCGGCGATCACCGGGGCACGGAACGCGGTAGCGCCCGCATACAGCACCAGCACAATCACCAGGCCCAGCACAAAGTTCATGAAGGAACCGGCCACCAGGATCAGCGCCCGCTTCCAGGGGGCCTGATTGGTAAAGGCCCTTGGCTCATCGCTCTTCTCATCTTCCCCGGCCATGGCGCAGAAGCCGCCGAAAGGGACGCAGCGCAGGGAGTACACCGTCTCCCCTTTCTGCCGCTGGAAGAGGACGGGGCCCATGCCCACGGCAAACTCCTCCACCTTCACGCCGCAGAGTTTGGCCACGGTGAAATGGCCCAGCTCATGCACAACGATCAGCAGCCCGAAAAGCAGGATTGCAAGGATAACATAAAGAATGCTCATTTAGAAAAATTCTCCAAAACAAAGGCTCTGGCAGCGGCATCCGCCGCCAGGATGGTCTCCAGGTCGGGGTCTTTCACAACGCCCACGCGCTCCACAGCAGAGGCGGCGGCGTCATAGATCCGGTTGTAGCCCAGCCGGTGATGCAGGAACATCCCCACAGCCACCTCATTGGCGGCGCTCATCACGCAGGGGGCGGTGCCGCCCAGGCGGGCGCAGTCCATGGCCAGCTTCAGGCAGGGGGTCTTTTCATAGTCCGGGGCCTCAAAGCTAAGATTCTGCAAAGTGGTAAAGTCCAGCCGGGAGAACATGGAGGGGCAGCGCTGGGGATAGGTCAGGGCCAGCTGAATGGGAAGCCCCATATCCGGCACGCCCAGCTGGGCGATCACCGTGCCGTCCACCAGCTCTACCATAGAGTGTATGACGCTCTGGGGGTGGATTACCACCTGAATGTCATCCGGGCTCACGCCGAAAAGATGCATGGCCTCCACGAATTCCAGGCCCTTGTTCATCATGGTGGCGCTGTCCACAGAGATTTTGGCCCCCATGCTCCAGTTGGGGTGCTTCACCGCCTGCTCCGGGGTCACATTTTCCAGCTCACTGCGGGCCTTGCCCCGGAAGGGGCCGCCGGAGCCGGTAAGCAGGATCTTTCTCAGCTCCCCCTTCTCCCGGCCCATCAGGCACTGGAAGATAGCGGAATGCTCCGAATCCACCGGGACGATCTCCGCCCCCCGCTCCGCCGCCCGGGCCATGACGATATCCCCAGCGCAGACCAGGGTCTCCTTGTTGGCCAGGGCAATGCGCTTTTTCTCATCGATGGCGGCCAAGGTGGGTTTCAGCCCCACCGCGCCGGACACGGCCGTGACCACACAGTCCGTCTCCGCCATGGTGGCGGCATGGATCAGCCCCTCCATGCCGGTGCCCACCTGAATGTCCGTGTCAGCCACGGCGATCTGGAAGGCTTTGGCCGCCTCCGGATCGTACACCGCCACAAATTTGGGGTGCAGGCGGCGGGCCTGTTCCTCCAGCATGTCGATCTTCCGGTTGGCGGTGAGGGCCACAACGGGGATGCCGGTATGCTCCGCCACGGCGATGGTCTGGCGGCCGATGGAGCCGGTGCAGCCCAGAACGGAAATGGATTTTACCATATTATTTTCCTCTTTATTTGTATAAATTATAGCGAAATCTTTAAGCTTTTCAGATATTTCTTCTGCCCGTCGTTGATGCGATAACTCTCCCGGGCCTTCTGAATGGTCTTGTTATGCACCCAGGCTTCCAGCTTCCGCTGCTCCAGGTATTTCACCGCCGCCTCATACTGCTTGGCAAGAGCGGTGGCAAAGTACCAGGCCTGCATCATGCGGATATAATACTCCTCCGACCGGACAGCGGCCACCCATTCCAGATACTCCGCCCGAAAATCTCCGTCCAGAAAGTGGCTCATCAGCATCCCCATGGCGAAGCGGACGGTATAGGTCTGACCGCTTTGCAGCCACAGGCGGATGTATGCCAGCAGGGCAGACTTATCCTTCGCCAGGGCCCCGGGCCGCAGCATGTCGCAGGTGGCCCAGTTATCCACAAAGGGCAGAAAGCGCCCCACCGCCGCGATACAGGGTTCAAAGTCCCGGATGTGACCGATGAGGGCGGCATGGAGATTATCCTCATCGTAATATGTATGGGGAAGCTCCGCCAGAAAATCCGCCGCCATGGCCGTCCCCTTCAGTTCCTTTGCCAGCTTCCGCAGGGACGGGGTGCGCACGCCGATGATCCGCTCCCGGGGAAGGGTGGGGATCAAAGGGGCCTGAAAGTCCCGGTAGCCCTCGTCCTGTAGGGCAAAGAGCCGCCGCTGAATTTCCGTCATGGGTTCTTCACCCCGCCATAGCGCCGGTCACGGCTGTTGTAGGCCGCAATGGCCTTATCCAGCTCCGCCGGGCTGAAATCCGGCCACAGCACATCGGTGAAATAAAACTCCGCGTAGGCGCACTGCCACAGCAGGAAGTTGGAGATGCGGTATTCCCCGCCGGGGCGGATCAGCAGATCCGGATCCGGGATACCGGCGGAGTACAGATAGCTGCCGAACCGCTCCTCGGTCAGTTCTCCCTGCGCCTTTCCCTCCGCAAAATCCTGGGCATACCGGCGGGCGGCGTGGATAATCTCATCCCGGCCGCCGTAGTTGAGGCAGATGTTGGCCTGGAAGCCCTGATATCTCCGGGAGATCTCGTCCGTGCGCTGTACCATGGCCTGCAGCTCCGGGCTCAGGCGGTTCAGCTCCCCAAAGACCTTCATGCGGATGTGATCCTTCTCCATGGTGCGGATGGCCTCATCCAGATACTTGCCCAGCAGCTTCATGATGGTGCCCACTTCCTCCTCCGGCCGTTTCCAGTTCTCGGTGGAGAAGGCGTACACCGTCAGGTATTCCACGCCGATGTTCTTGCAGTAGGTGGCGATTTTTCGGAAGGTCTCCGCCCCTACCATATGCCCCGCAGTCCGGGGCAGGCCGCGGCGCTTGGCCCAGCGGCCATTGCCATCCAGGATGATGGCAATATGGCGGGGAAGGGCAGGCCCGGCCTGCTTCCCCGCCGTATTGTTCATGATATCCGGCATTATATCTCGATCAGTTCCTTTTCCTTCTTCTCGGCGATCTTGTCCAGCTCCTTGATATATTCGTCAGTCAGCTTCTGGATATCCTTTTCGGCGATCTTGTAGTCATCCTCGGTGATCTCCGAGTTCTTCTGCTGCTTCTTGAACTTCTCAATGGCGTCCCGGCGGATGTTGCGGATGGCCACCTTGCTCTCCTCGGCATACTTCCTGGTCTGCTTGGCCAGCTCCTTGCGGCGCTCCTCCGTCAGGGGCGGGAACACCAGGCGGATCTGGCGGCCATCGTTCTGGGGGTTGATGCCCAGCTCAGAGGCCAGAATGGCCTTCTCAATGCCCTTGAGCACGGAACCGTCCCAGGGCTGGATCAGCAGCGTGCGGGGATCCGGCGTGGCGATGGAGGCCACCTGCTGGATGGGGGTGGGGGAGCCGTAGTAATCCACCTGAATCTGATCCAGCACGGAAGCGTTGGCCCGGCCTGCCCGCAGGGTGGCCAGCTGGGTGGTCAGCGCGTCGCAGGTCTTTTTCATTTTGTTCTCGAATTCCTTGTAGTCAGACATGTCATACCCTCCTGTTTTTTATCGTATCGTAAAAATTTTGTTGGTCATTTTACTGTGGTGCCCACGCTCTCCCCCTGCAAGACCCGGCGGATGTTCTCCGGCTGGGCCAGGGCAAAGACGATGACGGGGATATTATTGTCCATGGCAAGGCTGGTGGCGGTGGTATCCATCACGGCCAGATGCCGGGAGAGCACCTCGTCATAGCTGATGTTATCAAAACGGACGGCCTCCGGGTTCTTCCGGGGATCATCGCTGTATACGCCATCGATGTTCTTGGCCAGCAAGATTGCGTCGGCATGAATCTCCGCCGCCCGCAGCACGGCGGCTGTATCGGTGGAGAAGAAGGGGGCGCCGCTGCCGCCGCCGAAAAGGACGATGTTCCCCGCCTGCATATACTCGATGCTCCTGCGGGTATCATAGCGCTCACCCACGCCCTGAATGTCAAAGGCGGTCTGTATCCGGGCCTTGGCCCCCAGCTGCTTGAACACATCACACACGGCCAGGCAGTTCATGCAGGTAGCCAGCATCCCCATCCGGTCGGCACTGACCCGCTCCACCTTTCCGGCGCCGTCCTTCACGCCCCGCCAGAAGTTGCCGCCGCCGATGACGATACCCACTTCCACGCCTTCCTCCACGCAGGCCTTGATGGTCTGGCATACCTTGGAAATAAAGTCGAAGTCGAAGCCGGCCTTGTTCTCCCCGGCCAGGGCCTCGCCGCTGATTTTGATCAGCACCCGCTTGTATACAAAGTGCATTGTATTCTCCTCCCGAATCGTGGTACAGCCGGAAACTCACACTGAACCCATTTTAACGATGTTAGCTTATTGATTTTAACACAGCAAGGCTTGTTTGACAATTCCCAAATGACAAATTGTGCACCCTGACGGTGCTATTCTAAGCTTATGGAAATCATCTACATAGATCAGTTGTTTCTCACGAACCTGCTGGCGGACTATCTGCTGCTGCTCTGCGCGGCCCGGCTCTGCTGCCTGCACCTGAAGCGGCTGCGGTATTTTTTGGCTGCCCTGCTGGGGGCCGGATACGCGGTAGGCGTTTTCCTGCCGGGGTTTTCCTTCCTGGCGGCACCGGGCTGGAAGCTGGCCTTCGGCCTGCTGCTGGGCCTCATTGCCTATGGCCGGGAGCGGCGGGCTCTGGCCTGCACCGGGGTGTTTCTGGTGCTCTCCGCCGCATTGGGCGGGGCACTCTGGGCTTTGGACCTGAGCTTCGGCGGCATACGGCTGGACAGCAAGCTGCTGGTACTCAGCTTCCTGCTGGCCTATGGGGCGCTGCGGCTGGTCTTTGGGGCCGCCGCCGGTCGCAGTGACAAGCAGAAGCTGTCCGTACAGATTCAGCTTCTGGGCCGCTCCTGCGCCTTCACCGCCATTGCCGACAGCGGCAACTGCCTCTCCGATCCTTTGACCGGGGCGGCAGTGGCTGTGGCCTGTCCCCACGCCCTCTCCCCCCTCTTCGGCCCGGCGGGAGCGCTACTGGAAATTCAGGATCCGGTAGAGCTGCTCTCTGCCGCCAGCGCCTACCCGGAGCTGAAGGGCCGGCTGCGGCTGGTCTCCTTCTCGGCCCTGGGCGGCAGCGGGATGCTGCCGGTGTTCCGCCCTGATCGGCTGCTGATCGAAGGCCGGGAGGACGGGGAACGGCTGATTGCCATCTCCCCCCAGGCCGCCGGGCCGGGCTTTGAAGGAATCGTTTAGCAAAACTATTATGGAGGAAAAGCAATGCTCTGCAAACCGCAAATCGTATTCATCCGCGATCAAATTCTGAACATTCTGGGGATCCAGCCGCCGCCGGTTTTTTATATCGGCGGCAGCGACACCCTGCCGCCGCCCCTGGAAAAAGAGTCCGAGGAGGCGGCCATCAAGGCCCTGCGTCAGGGAGACGATGCCGCCCGCCAGCTGCTGATCGAACATAATCTGCGTCTGGTGGTATATATCTCCAAACGCTTTGAAAACACCGGCATCAACATTGAGGATTTGATCTCCATCGGCACCATTGGCCTCATTAAGGCGGTGAACACCTTCAATTCCGGTAAGAACATCAAGCTGGCCACCTACGCCAGCCGCTGCATCGAGAACGAAATTCTTATGTATCTGCGCAAAATCAACGCCCAGCGCACCGAGGTCAGCTTTGACGAGCCGCTGAACACCGACTGGGACGGCAACGAGCTGCTCTTATCGGACATTCTGGGCACCGATGAGGACGAGGTGTCCCGCCCGCTGGAGGACGATGCCGACCGGCAGATGCTGATGGAGGCCATCGACTCCCTGGAGGAGCGGGAGCGGGAGATCATCCTGCTGCGCTTCGGTCTGCCCCATGGCCGGGAGTATACCCAAAAGGAGGTGGCCGATATGCTGGGCATCTCCCAAAGCTACATCAGCCGCCTGGAAAAGCGGATCATTGACCGCCTCCGCCGGGAAATGCTGCGTTTGCAGCAGATATGAGGGGAGAAAAAAGCAGCCGCCGTTTCACGAATGAACGGCGGCTGCTTTCAGCTTGTCAAAAAAGTCCCCTTAGGACTTTTTTGACAGTCTCAAGCAGTGATTTATGGGTCTGCATCCACGGTCAGCGAATCCATCCCATAATACCGGGCCATGGCGGAATTGACCCAGTTGTCCCGATCCGGTGTCAGATACACCAGCCCCGCACCGGCGCTGTATTTGGTGCCATAGCCCACGGGGCTGAGTTCCAGCTCCCGCTGGCCGCTCTCCCGGGCACTGAGAATCCGTTGTTCGTTCCTTCTCTGCTGGGCACCGCTCTCGCAGATATCCTGCATTCCCACGCAGCCCCAGTAAAGCGTCGCCGTCAGGCAGACCAAGACCGCAAAGCACAGGGCCGGCCGGAAGCGGCTGTGATACCCCGCCGGAAACAGCACGCTTATCGCAGCGATGGCAAGAAAGGTTCCATAGCAGGCAGAGCGGCCCTCTGCATAGCCGGCAAACGCCAGCACAAAGACCGCCGCCAAGGAACCAAGCATAAGGGTCAGGGCCAGGAGCTGCCGCCGCGCTTCCACCCGCTCACAATAAGCAAGGATGGCAAAAGCAAAATACAGCACCAGCAAAAGCCAGATCTGTCTGTAAAGCTCCAGGGCATTCACGAAGCCAAACACCAAGCCCGAAACGCTCATATCCCCTGCTTTGTTGAGCAGCTCACCGGGAGCCAGGATCATGAACAAAAAGCCCAAAAAAGCGCAGGCAAGGGTCAAAACCCGATCCGCCCTTGGTCTCCGCCTGTTAAGCAGGCTGTCCAGCAGCATCAGCAGGCCACAGCAGAAAATGGTAGCCACCGCTGACGGTTCAGAATAGGCACCCACGAGAAAGCCAAGAATCGGGCCAAGCCACCGGAGCAGGCCCGGCCATTTCCACTTATATATATGAGACGGCTTTTCCGTCCTGTCTTTACCTCCCATAAAGTCCTTTGCATACAGGGACAGCAGGATGAGAGAAAAGAAGGCCGACCAGAGATAATTCACCGCGCCATCCAGCCAGAGGATGACCTGCCCGAAGGCAGGCATAAAAATCCATACGCAGCCAAAGATACCGGCCAGCAGCAGATTGTTCCGCTCCCTTCCCGCCAGACGGAAAAGCAGAACAATCACCGCCGTAAAGACCAGGCTGTTTGCGATTTTGAACAGGCCCGGCGGCAGCATCAGAAAAAGCTGCACCAGGAAATGGGCAAGGATCCGGCCGTTCATCCATTGCCGGTGGGCGGCCATGGAGCGGGCACAATCGGCCAGGCTTTCTATCCGCTGCCCGTCATCGAAGCTGAAACAATAGGCATAGTCATCCGCTACCATGCAGGTCTTGAAATTGCACAGCAGCAGAACCCCAAAGACCAGCAGCAGGATCAGACCCGTAATCAGCCCCGAGCGGTTCAGCCGCTCCAGCCAGCCTTTTTTCTTCATTTCTTGTCCCTCCTCCCGGAAAGGCTCATTCCTTCACCAGATTCTTGACCCACGCACGCCGCTTCACCAGTACAAAGCCCAGGCCCACCTTCACCAGATCCAGCAGCTGCACCGCAATATACATGGGCAGGATGGGAACCGCAGTATATCTGGACAGGAAGAACGCCAGAGGGATGCACAGCACCCAGACGTAAAGGCTGTCAAAAACAAAGGTAATCAAGGTCTTGCCGCCGGAGCGGAGGGTGAAGAAGCAGGCATTGTTGAAGCCGTGCACCGGCATGGTGAACGCCACCACAAGCAGCAGATCCTCCGCCAGGCGCTTGACGGTATCCGTGGTGTTATAGATCTGGGGAATGGCAGGGGCCAGCAGCGCCATCACCGCCCCCACAGCAGTACACAGAACCACTGCAAAGGCGATCAGCTTCCGATCCTCCTCCACGGCCTGCTCCAGCCGGCCGGCCCCCAGCAGCTGGCCCACCATGATGGCAACCGTATTGCCCATGGAGATAAAGGCGCAGAAGAACAGGTTGGAAACGGCGGTGGAGATATTGATGGCGGAGACCACTTCCAGCCCCCGGATGGAGTAGCACTGGTTCAAAACCGTCATGCCCCCGGCCCAGAGCAGCTCATTGACCAGCAGGGGCAGCCCCATCACAGCAATCTTCTTTGCCAGCGCCGCCGGGATGCGCAGGCTGGTGTAGACCTCCTGAATGTAGGGGCAGCGCCGCCGGTGGGTATGGGTCCAGATCACCACGATCAGGCACTCCACATAGCGGGAGAGCACCGTGGCAATGGCGGCGCCCACCACCCCCAGCGCCGGGGCGCCCAGCTTGCCAAAGATGAGGATATAGTTGCCCGTCAGGTTCACCAGTACGGCGGCGATGCCCGCCTTCATGGGCAGCAGGGTCTCCCCCGTCTCCCGGAGGGTGCTGGCATAGACCTGCATCACCGCGAAGGGCAGCAGCTGTAGCAGCATGACCCGAAGATAGTCCCGGCCGTAGCCCAGGGTGGCGGCCATATCCAGATTCTCCTGTCCCTCATGGATAAACTGCATAATCAGCTTCTCGCCGAAACCGGCAAAGACCACAAAGGCCGCCGCCAGTACCCCCAGGGCAATATACAGCTTGCCCCGGAAACTGTCGGCCACACCCTTGCTGTCGTTCTTGCCGTAGAACTGGGCAGTGAAGATCCCGGCCCCGGCCAGGCCGCCAAAGACGCAGAGGTTAAAGACAAACAGCAGCTGGTTGACGATGGCCACGCCGGACATGGGCTCCGTCCCCACCTGGCCCACCATCACATTGTCCAGCAGATTGACGAAATTGGTTATCAGATTTTGTGTCAGGATCGGCAGCATGACGGTGAAAAGCCGCCGGTAAAAGGCCCTGTCGCCCATGAAAGATCGGATGTTCATGGTTTCTCCCAAAATATCGAAAAATAGCCCTTGTATTGTACCGAACAATGGCGGTAAATGCAAGAGCTATTTTCGTTGCCTAAGGGGGATCATTCGTCCTCATAGCTAAGGCCCAGGGCGATCAGGTTCAGCAGCAGCGTCACGGCGGCAATGACAGCGCACAGGAGCAGCACCGCCCCGGCGGTATCGCAGATGCCGGAAATATCCCCGGCCTGGGCCCGCTGCCGGAACACCCAGACCTCCTGGCACAGGGCGCCCAGGGCGGCGGCAAAGCTGGCGAGAGAATACCGGTAGGGCTTTCGCACCGGGCGCCTGGCGCTGCGGTTGATGACCAGCACCGGCAGGGCAAAGGCGATCAGGGGCAAAAGGACAGGCAGCATAAGAAGTCTCCCTCCTCAGTAAAGGTGCAGCAGGCTCAGGCTCACCGCCGTGAACATCATCCAGGCCCGGAAGCTCTTTTTCCCGTTCCAAATGCTGACCAGGCAGGCGACGCAGCCGGCAAAGAGCACCAGCGCCAGCCAGCAGCTTTGCAGCCGCTTGGGGGTAAAGCCGAAGCAGGAGATGTAAAGCCCCAGCTTGGAAAGGGCAATGACAGCAAACACCATCCCCGCCGCCAGCAGCAGCGTGCAGAAAATTCGCTGGACTTTGTCCTCCCGGATGGGTTTTGCCCCGCTGCGGCTCACCAGGTACAGCAGGCTGAAGTTGATCCCCATCACCCGGCACAGTTCAAAAAAGCCCTCACGAGCATATTGGGAGACGATGAAGCCCTCCGGCAGGCTGCGGGTAAAGGCGCCGAAAAGATAGCGAAACTGCACCACAAAAAACAGAAGGTACAAACCGGCAAAGGCCGCCATGCAGACCGTCCACACCCGGCTTGGCACCAAGCGCAGCCGGGGCAGGAAGCCGTTCACCGCCTCCGCCTGGGTGCGGAGCTGTTCCGGCTCCATCCGGGCACTGCCCGCCATCAGGCCAAAGAGCCAGGCGCCCACCGGAATGCTGGCAATAAAGCGGAAGATATAGGTATCAACGTTACCGCCCCAATCAAAGCGGAACAGACGCAGCACGTCCGACGTCAGGCGTTCAAAGCCCTCGTCGGCCTGGGTCAGGCTGGTAGCCGCCCAGCCGAGGAGCACCAGCGCCGCCGCCACGGCCAGCAGCCCGGCCCAGCGGCTGCCCCGGCTGTTTCCCCGGTCACGGTTCCGGCGCAGCAGTCCCTGCCACAGGCAGCGCAGACGCAGGAAAAAGTTACCGAAGGGGATGCGGATAAATCCGTTTATGGCGTCCAGGGGCAGCAGGTGGCCGCTCTCCCCTTCCAGCAGGGCACCACTGCGGCTCAGCAGCCACCACACCGCCAGAGGATGGATCAGTACCATGGTCAGGCCATAATCCCACACCCGGCCCCAGCCGAAGGTCACGCAGGCACTCATCAGCGCCATGCAGCCCAGCCAGACCCAGCTTTCCCTGGGATGGGGCCGCCCCCGGTTCAAAAGCTCCGTGATCGCGATGAACAGCAGCACAAACACACCGAACCACAGCCGGTCATGACGCGAGCCAAAAACCACGATGTATATGTAGGCCGCCGGGTACAGCAGCAGGGCGCAGAGCAGCTCTGCCCGCCGGAAGGGCCGGGGGCTGTTTTCATGCAAGGTTTTTTTCTCATCCATGGGCTTTCTCCTCATCATCCACAAATTCCAGGATATCCCCGGGCTGGCACTGCAATTCATGGCACAGAGCCATCAGGGTAGAAAAGCGGATGGCCTTGGCCTTATTGTTTTTCAGGATGGAGAGGTTGGCGGGGGTGATGTCGATCCGCTGGGCCAGCTCCGTGGCGGAGATTTTCCGTCTGGCCATCATCACATCCAGGTTCACAAGAATTTCCATGGCCCGGCCCTCACACAGTATAGTCCAGCTCATCCTTCATCAGCAGGGCCTGATGAAAGGCGTTCTTCACGATGCGGACGATCAGGGCCATGAAGGCCGCCGCCATGGCGACCACAAAAAAGGGCAGATACCACAGCCCCGCCAGCAGGCACACCAGCGCCACGGCGGCACAGCACCAGCTCACCGCGCGCATATGGCGGATGTTCTCCGGAATAAACACCCTGCCCGCCTTGATGTTCCCCAGCAGCTTCCACAGCCGGAACAGCACGATCCAGGCAAAAACGCTGCACAGGTACACCGCCGCCAGGATCACCACCCCCAGCTGCCAGTTCATATTCCGCAGCTGCAGGAAAAAGCCCACCAGCCAGTAGCCAAAAATATCCAACCCCGCCAGCAGCAGGGCAAAGGCGCAGACACAGACCTGGGAAAGGCTGATGCTTCTGTCCTCGTTCCAGTTCATACCATCGCTTCCTTTCTTTGTCTGAAGGATAGCACAGTTCACATTGTTTGTCAAGAATTTTTTATCGATAAACGATAATTTCTTGTTGTTAAGCAAAAACAGGTTTTATATCTTGCCGCATGAAGAAGTTGTTTTGCCCGGTCAACAGCGCAGCATTCCTTGCGCTTGTAAATGCCCGCAGCCATATAATAATAAATCATCAAAGTTAAAGGATAGATATATAAGACGAGTAAAGACAGGGAAAGCAACAGTACGCCCAAGAAAGGCACCGGCCGGCTCCTTGCGGTCATTCTCTTACTGTTGATGTTTCTTGCCGGGTTGTCTGTTTCCACAGACTATTCCATGGGCTGGGACGAACCCTATGAGGTCCGGATCCTTAAGCAAAACATCCTCTCCTACGCCGATGTTCTTCTGGGCAGTGACTCCCCGGTGGTAAGCGCCTATGAGAGTATGGGCCTCAAGCCCATTGCTGACGATGTGGAAAGGGATCATGGGGAATCCGCCTATTACCTCTTTGCCCCGTACCTTTTACAGCCACGCTTCCTCCGCAGTGACTACAGCTTTGCCAGCTTATCCATCCCATATCATTACTATACCTACGCGGTTTGCTTTACCGCTATCATCGCTTTCTATTTACTGGTCAACGAGCTGTTCAAAGACCGGCGCCTGGCTCTGCTCTGCGCGCTGATCCTCTTTATCACGCCCCGCTTCTTTGCGGAAAGCCACTACAACAACAAGGACATGGTGCTGTTTGCCCTGTTCATGGACAGCTGCTGCTTTGGCGTACGGGCAATAAAGCACCGAAGGATTCCGGATGCCCTCCTCTTTGCGTTTTTTTCAGCCCTGGCGGCAAACACGAAAATCATAGGCTTCTTTTTCTTTGGGGTAATCGGCCTGTGCTATATCATTTATCTTTCCGTCAAAAAGCTCTGGGACGGAGAGAGCATCCTTGTAATGCTTCTTACCATATTGGCCTTTTGTCTGGTGTACTATGCTGTGACGCCGGCCATGTGGGAGGATCCTGCCGGTTTCTTCAAATATTGTCTCGATAACGCGCTGCATTTTTCCCGCTGGAACAAATCGATCCTCTATGGCGGGCGCTTATGCCGCCCGGTAGACGGGAAGCTGCCCAGGACTTATCTGCTCTGGTTCATTGTCACCACTACCCCCATTTTCATAAGCCTGCTGGCGGCGGCGGGATTCTGCCGGGGAGCAACCGTCCTTTGCAGCCGGGCAAAGCGGTCCCGCCCTGAAAATTGGGAGTTATTGCTGTTTGTGCTCATGGTTTGCTGCTGCTGTTTTGTCCCCCTCCTGCTGAGCGTAGTCAGGAAATCCGTGGTGTATAACGGCTGGCGGCATTTTTATTTCTGCTTTGTTGGGATCGTTCTGCTTATGGCCTACGGCCTGGATATGCTCCGGCGCAAGTGGCCCAAAGTCACCGCTGTGCTCCTTACGCTCTGTATTCTTTTCACTTCTGTCCAGAATCTTCTCAACCACCCCTATCAATATGTGTATTTCAATTTCCTGGCGGGGGACAATATCGCGCAAAATTATGAGCTGGACTACTGGGTCGTGTCCACCCGTGAAGGCATATACTATGTGGCTGAAAACAGCCAGGGAGATATCAGCTTATCCTGCCTGGATAATGGCACCGCGTGGAGCGCCCAAAAATCTTATAGCTATTTGTCCCGCGAGGATCGGAACAGAATAAAACTTCTGCCGAGGGAAGATTACAGCGCTGACTACCTTCTGGAGAACACGACCTATAAAGCTCTAAACGGCTATCCCGCCGTCCCGGAGCAATATCAGCTGGAAAAAGTCATTACAGCCTACGGAGAACCTATATTGAATATCTATAAACACACATAGCCCGGAGCGAAAAACGCCCCGGGCTATGTTGTTCCCTCTTTTTACGGTTGCGGCTTATGCGGGGAGGTATTGCAGCGGATCCACACTCTGCCCGTCCACATAGAGGGCGAAGTGCAGATGGGAACCCTGGCCGATCTCACACAGGGCACTGGTGCCCACGGTGCCGATGGCGGTGCCGCAGTCCAGCCAGTCCCCTACATTCACCATAACGGCATCCTCCAGGTTGGCGTAGCAGCTGCTGGTGCCGTCCCCATGGTTCAGGGTAACTACGGTGCCATAGAGGTCGTCGTTTTCAATGCTCTCCACCCGGCCGGAGTGAGCGGCGGTGACGGTACTGCCCAGAGCGGCGGCAATGTCCACGCCCTCATGGGTGCGCCAGTCCCGCATGGTCACGTCATAGGCCAGGGCATCCACGCTGTGTGTTCGCTCCAGCACGCCCTGGACGGGCCAGATATACATGGGGGCGGCCACTTCCATCACGTCGCCCTCATGCCAGACCTGGGTCAGGCTCTCGCTCTCCCCTTCACTGTCCAGCACGGGGGTCTCCTCGTCCACGGCGGCAGCTGACGGTTTGGTTTCCGCCATGACCTTCTGGCTGTCGGTACTGCTTTCCGGGCTGAGGATAATGGTTTCCACCCGCTTGTTTTCCATCCCCACGCTGCTTGCCTTGCTTGTGTCGTTCATAGTCTCATTTCCAGCGGCCATCATCCAGGCCGATACGCCGATGACGGCGGCGCACAGGAAAAGGACTATGTAAAAGCCCTTCCCTGTAAAGAATCCCTCCAGCTTCTTGCCGGAGCTGTTGCTGCTCATAGTTCAAAACCTCCGTTGTTGTTTGGTTTACATCGGTATTTTGGCCCCGGCGCAGGAATAATATACATGCCTTTCCAAAAAAATCAGTTTGCATGGATGTTTGTTAAGCAGTCGTATCGGCGTGCAAGGTACACAGGCTCGCCCCTGCGGGGGAGAGCTGGCGCGAAGCGCCTGAGAGGGGGACAGGGAGCAGTGGGATGAACGACGCTTTGGCAGGAGAACGAACCTCTCAGTCACGGCTATGCCGTGCCAGCTCCCCTTGGGAAGGGGAGCCAATGAGACGCCCTCTCAGTCAGCTCCGCTGACAGCTCCCCGCGTCAGAACAAGCTCGCACCGTTTCATTTCCACCTGACGGCGAAAACTGCACTCTGCTCCCTTGTTCTTCCTTTCCAAACCGAAACCACTGCGTTGGGTTTCGGTTTGGTTGGAGACACCCTCTCAGTCAGCTCCGCTGACAGCTCCCCCTGAGGGGGAGCCTATGTTGCGGCGCTTACGATAACCGGGGAAAGGTCATGCAGTACCCGCAAGGGGCACGCCGCATCCGTAAGGCGGCAAAGCCGCCAACGGCTCCGCAGCGAGTTTCTTCTGACGTAGGGGCGAGCATCGCTCGTCAACGACATGCAGCAGGCCTTAACAGGCGGACGGCCAATGGCCGTCCTTACCTCAATTTTCCCAGCTGGCCCTCAAATTCCACGCCGTAGTTCGGCCCCTGGGGGTCGGCGGCGGTGGCGGCAATACAATCCGCCACGAAGTCGGAGGCCAGCACCCCGGCATCGCGCAGGGACAGGCCCCGCACCAGGCCGCCCACCAGCACCGCGCTGAACACGTCCCCGGTGCCGGGATAATTCCGGGGCAGCAGGGGGTGGCAGTAGGAAAGCTCCCGCCCGTCCCTGTCCAGGGCCAAAAAGCCGGTGTCCTCCCCTTCGCCATAGCCGGTGATCATGGCCGCCTTGCAGCCCAGAGCCAGCAGTTTTTCCAGCATGGCGCGCACCTGCGCCCGGCTCCACTGCTCCTGCCAGGGGGTGCCAGTGAGCAGGGCGGCCTCGGTGAGGTTGGGCAGAACCAGGTCGGCACAGGCGCAGACCTTGGCCATGGCTTGGGGGAAATCCGGCCCAAAGCCGGGGTACAGCCGCCCCTGATCCGCCATGGCCGGATCCACCACCACCAGGTTCTCCCCGGTGCGGAAGCGCTCAATAAAGGTGACCGCCTGGCCGCACTGGTTTTCATTGGCCAGATAGCCGGTGTAAATGGCGTCAAAGTCCAGACCCAGCTCCAGCCAGTGACGGCTGATGGGCTCCATCTGGCTGGAGATGTCCAGGCAGGTATAGTTGGGGAACATGGTATGGGCCGACAGCACCGCTGTGGGCAAAATGGCGCACTCCATCCCCATGGCGGAGAGGATGGGCAGGGCAACGGTGATGCTGCACCGGCCAAAGCAGGAAATATCCTGCAGGGTGACAACTCGTTTCACATGGGCCTCCTGTGTTCATGCTTGTGTTTTCTCCATCTTACGCAAAAGCGCCCCAAAGCGCAAGAGCCAGTTTGCCTGTTTTTTCCCGGGCCGGATAAAAAACCACCGGCAGAGCCAAGCTCTGCCGGCGGTGAAAACCGGTGGTTTGGAATTACCGGATGGAGAAAAAGGCCTCCTTGCCGGGGTACTGGGCCACATCGAACAGCTCCTCCTCAATGCGCAGCAGCTGGTTGTACTTGGCCACCCGGTCGGTGCGGGAGGGGGCGCCGGTCTTGATCTGCCCGGCGTTGACGGCCACGGAGATATCGGCAATGGTGGTATCCTCCGTCTCCCCGGAGCGGTGGGACACCACGGCAGTCCAGCCCGCCCGGTGAGCCATCTGGATAGCGTCCAGGGTCTCGGTCAGGGTGCCGATCTGGTTGAGCTTGATGAGCACGGAGTTGGCGGCGTGGAGTGCAATGCCCTTTTTGATCCGCTCCGTGTTGGTGACGAACAGGTCATCCCCCACGATCTGGATGCGGCTGCCCAGGCGGCGGGTCATCAGCTGCCAGCCCTCCCAGTCGTTCTCGCCCATGCCATCCTCAATGGAGATGATGGGGTACTTGTTCACAAAGTCCTCCCACATATCCACCATCTGCGCCGAGGTCATCACCGTGCCCCGCTTGGGCAGGTGGTAGCACTTGTCCTTTTCATCGTACCAGTCGGACACGGCCCCGTCAATGGCGATCTTGAAGTCCACCCCGGGCTTGTAGCCGGCCAGCTCCATGGCGGCCACCAGCGCTTTCAATGCATCCTCGTCGCTATCCAGATTGGGGGCATAGCCGCCTTCGTCGCCCACGCCGGAGGCGGGAACCACCTTCTTCAGCGCATGGAACACCTCGGCGCACATCCGCAGGGCCTCCTTGAAGCTCTCCGCCCCGATGGGCATGATCATAAACTCCTGAATATCCACATTGGAACCGGTGGCGTGGGCACCGCCGTTGAGCACATTCATCATGGGAACCGGCAGGGTCTTGGCGTTGACGCCGCCGATATAGTTATACAGGCTTACGCCGGTAGCGGCGGCGGCGGCCTTGGCACAGGCCAGAGAAGCGCCCAGGATGGCGTTGGCACCCAGGCGGCTCTTGTTGGGGGTGCCGTCGATCTCGATCAGCATTTTGTCGATAGAGGTCTGATCCAGCGCGTTCAGCCCCACCATGGCCTCCGCCAGCTCGCCGTTGACGTTCTCCACCGCCAGCTGCACGCCCTTGCCGTTATAGCGGCTCTTGTCCCCATCCCGCAGCTCACAGGCCTCATACATGCCGGTGGACGCACCGGAGGGCACTGCCGCCCGACCGATGGTGCCGTCATCCAGGGTCACTTCCACTTCCACCGTGGGGTTACCCCGGGAGTCCAGGATTTCCCGGGCCATCACATCAACGATCTCAAAATACTGCTTCATTGCAATTCAGCCTCCTTAGAGAGTATACAGGGATTATACCCCATTTTCTCCCAAAAATAAAGAACAATATACAAACATCCCGAACTGCCTAGGCAGTCCAGGATGTTTCAGACTGTAGACAAAGCCTTTCAGCGTTTTTTCGCTACAGCGAAAAAACGAAATCAATCGTTTTCTGCGGCGACCTGTGCGTCGCAGAAAACACTTCTCACGGAATGAGTGTCGAAATGTACGCAGTACATTGAGGCATCGAATGAAGTGCAAGCCTTCTCGTTGACAAAGTTAAAATGACTTTGTCAACGACTAGAAACATCCCGAACTGCCAAGGCAGTTCGGGATGTCGTGTATGTGCCTATGTATGCTTACTTTTTGGCCAGGCCCTTCTGGCGAGCGTACTCGGCAGCGCCCAGAGCGCCCATCAGCTGGGGGTCGGTCTTGAGGTTGATGACCTTCAGCTTCAGCACATGCTCAATGGCCTCTTTCAGACCGTCGTTCTTGGCGCAGCCGCCGGTGAGGGTGATGGAGTCGGTGGCGCCGGCCTTCTTGGCCATAACGAAACAGCGCTTGGCAACGGCCATCTCGATGCCCGCGGCGATCTCGTCGGTAGCCT
>Ga0129308_1000704_pt1 | contig 44902 bp, 37 predicted proteins | sample L827metagenome_FD_94440 | JGI IMG/M metagenome (GOLD analysis project Ga0129308, IMG submission 94440) | Ring-tailed lemur group fecal microbial communities from Wisconsin, USA - L827 metagenome | ecosystem: Host-associated > Mammals > Digestive system > Large intestine > Fecal | place: USA... | reverse complement strand
TACACCCCGGTTTCAATGTTTGAAGCGAAGCAAGTTTTGAAACCGGGGTGTTAATATCATATCTAAAACGGATTTCTTAGATTTTCCCAAAATTTGTTATAGGATCAAGTGCTTTTATCTATGATTGACTTTTCAGACAAGCCTTACGGGCAGCAGTATTATTGAGCGGCCTGTTTCTCTTAAATCTGACGAAAGACTGTCCTAAGCTGTTATCAAAGAAGCAGTACTGTATACGAGGCGACCTAGGAAGGCTGAACTGTTACGAGATGCCTTTGCCCACGAAAATTAAAAAGCCACTGCTATATGATTTGTTTCAGTCATTAATTTACAATCTTTGCATTAGGATAAATCCGCTCCATTCGCTGATCATCAAAGCGTTCATCCAGAAATTCTTCCAATGCATTTTCCGCTGCAACCGGTGTCTGTCCACCTGCCCTTTGGCGTTCCTCATATCTTGCCAGCGCAAGCGCCGAAATCAGGCAGTTCACTATCATAAAAATAATCATCACATTACATAATATGGTACCTATCCGGCAGGGAAGCTTTTCAATCCACTTAGAAAGGAAGGGATAAAGAAGCTTCATCCACACTACTGCCGCAATCCCCCAGAAAAAACAGTACAGCAGATTAATTCTGCCTCCCAGGTTAAACAAAAAACCACTGTAATCCCAGAACACCGTTCCGAATACCAGCTCCGTAAACACACTGCATACATATTCATATGCACCGCCAAGAAGCGTTCCTGCTATAAATATGTAGGAATCGCTTTTATTTCTGATCCGATACAAAATTGCGGTAAGCAGTGTACAGCCAAGCCCCCATACAATGCTGAAAGGCCCATAAACCACGCTGCTTCTGCTCATCAACCGTCCTGTAGTCACAAGGCAGAAAATGGTCTCCGTTATGTCGCCAAGAAAAGCCCCAATGAAAAACAGACAGAATAGCTTGTAAAAGCTGCAGCCCTGTGCGAAAACCGCGCTTTTTTCCTTCTTCACCGCATGCTTTTTCAGAGTTTCCGTTGAAATAGCCGGAAAGGCCTTCTCCATACGCCGAATGATTTTCCTGGTGATGGCATTCTCCAGCAGCCTGGATACCTGCTCAATTCCTCCCGTCAACTGTGAAATCTGCTCAAGCTGCTTTTGCATTCCCCTGATTGCCAGGGTTGTTCCCACCATATCGAGTACCAGCAGTGCTGCCAAAACCCATAGAGCAATTACTCCCAACAGATGGGGAATCATATGTATCAACACTGCAAACGCCGGATTAATAAAATAGGTAAGAATTAAAGCAAAAACTCCCCAAAGCAGAGAATATCTGACACAGATATACCCCTCAAAATTGAACCGTATCCCGGAATAATCCCACCATTTTCTGTGAAACAGCTTTTCCAGAAGAGTTCCCGTTATAAATTCAATAAAAGAAGCCAGAATTGCTCCTCCTAAGAATAGAAAAAACGGATTGGTTCTAAGCTCCGGCAGAAAAACCGCAAAAGCTACCGCTCCCGTGCCATAAATGGGACAAAGGGGTCCGCTGACGAACCCCCTGTTAATAAATTTCTTTTTCTGCACAGCCGCCGCACATACCTCGACGCACCAGCCGATAAAGGAATATATGAAATAGAACCAACACAATACGTAAAAATTAAAAGTCATAGCTTACATCTTTCTTTTGTAATAAGAATACGCAATCAAATAGGAAAAAAGAAATACATAAAGGATAAAAAGCAGCACCTTAATCAAATACGGATAGTATATTCCCGCAATCAATGCAGTTACCAGACAAGAAATCAGCATTACCTTGACCGCCGCCATCACAGCCTTACCCTTAATCTCCTTATTTCTCTCGTCATAATTCTCCAGCCTGCTTGCCTTAAGCTTCTCCTCATTGCCAAGAAGCCTAAGGTTCTTGACAAGAAGTATCACTCCCGCTGCTGCGATTCCCGTGCCCATTCCGCAATATACCCCCAGCATGTAGGAAGGTATCTCTAATGTACCTTTGGCATCCGCCAGATACGCAGCCACCGCAATCGCTGCACCTAACAGAATCAAAAGCACCATCCATAAATTTTTGCTTTTCAATTCCTTTTTATATTCTTCATTCGTTGTTGCTGTCGTTTGACAGAAAATTCCTCTCATAAATTCTCTTCCTCCTTATCGAAAACAAACATCTCTTCAATAGACACACCAAAAAACTGAGCAATTTTGTGAGCAAGAACCAAGGATGCCTTATACTTTCCGTTCTCCAGTGAAATGATTGTCTGTCTGGTCACATTCACTGCATCGGCAAGCTCTTCCTGCGTAACCTTTCCTGCTTTTCTGAACTCTGCAATTTTAGTCTGCAAATTTTCACCCTGCCTTTCATAAACAAGATCTTTAAATGTATAGCATGCTTTACACTTTGAAGTATAGCTCGCTTTACATTATTTGTCAAGCAGACTTTACATTTTTGATTTAATCTTTTTTAGCCTGAAACTGACTGCTTTCTTTAAAGAGAATTATTTTTGAAAATTTCATAATTCCTGTCAACATATTTACCGTGAGAACTTACCGCTCCATCTTCCAGAAGGCGGCGCTGTAAGGAGGAAGTGTGCTCCCGCCTCCAAAGTCATGTAACTGTCCTGTAAGCAGATCCACCGCCTGACCGCAGCCGGCATCAAAATGAGCCGTATAGGCTTCTCCATCCGCATTGATGGCTACCAAAACTCTTTCATCCTCTGTCTTTCTCTCGAAGATACACTGCTTGTTCGTCAAAACAACAGAACGAAAAGCTCCATAATTTAATGCCTTGGATTCCTTCTTTGCCTCCGCCATTTTACTGATCTTTTCGGTAAGCTCATTAAATACCGGCTCATCAAAGCATGCCCTAAGAGCCGGGTCGCCTTCTCTTTTATCTGCCTTTGCTCCCCATTCGCTTCCATAATATACACAAGGAATTCCCGGCATGCCAAAGGCTAATGCATAGATAAGCGGAATATGCTTTTCATTATTTAAAATACTTGCCACTCTGGACACGTCATGGTTATCCACAAAGGAAAACAGATGCTTGCCTTTATAAAGCGTCCAGTTCTCCGGTCCAAACTGACGAAGCAGGGAATGCACGATTTCAAACATATTCATGCTGTTAAAGCTGGAATGCAGCCCCTTATAGCACTCATAATTGGTAACCGAATGAAGCATGGAATCATTCATCCACTGATTGTAATCCCCATGCAGCGTCTCTCCCAAAAGGAAAAAGTCGGGCTTTAAGCCATCGCAGAACTGACGAAGTCTCCTTAAAAAGTCGTGATCCAGACAGTATGCCACGTCCAGTCTAAGGCCGTCGATCTGAAATTCCTCTACCCAGCCCTTAATAGCCGCAAAAATATGCTGAATCACTTCCTCATTTCTAAGGTTTAGCTTTACCAGATCATAATTGCCTTCCCAGCCTTCATACCAAAGTCCATCATTATAATTGGAATTTCCATCAAAGCTTAAATGAAACCAATCCTTATAAGGAGAGTCCCAGCGCTTTTGCAGTACATCCTGAAAAGCCCAGAAGCCCCTTCCCACATGATTAAATACACCGTCCAATACAACACGGATACCTTCCTTATGAAGATTATCGCAAACCTGTGCAAAATCCTCATTGGTTCCAAGCCTTGTATCAATTTTGGTATAATCCCGGGTATTATATCCATGTGTATCCGATTCAAAAACCGGAGAAAAATAAATTGCATTAGCTCCCAGCTTTTTAATATGCAAAATCCAATCGTTCACCTTTAAAATCCGGTGTTCCAAAACCCCATCATTCTCAAAGGGTGCGCCGCTAAATCCCAACGGGTAAATCTGATAAAAAACACTTTCATATGCCCACATGTCTGTATGCCTCCTATTATTTCATAACACTGCCTGATGGCAGGCAATTTCTGACAAGTTCTTCTGCCTATTTCGACAGGCCATCTGCTTATTCGAGAGTCTTCGACTCTCTCATCACGGGCTTCGCCCTATGCCCATGCTTATTCGAGAGTCTTCGACTCTCTCATCACGGGCTTCGCCCTATGCCCGTCCCAAAGCGCAAATCTGCCTGCCAGCAGGCAATTTGCGTTTTGGGACGGGCGCATGGCTCATTGCCAGCTTGTACATTATACCACGATTTTCTTTTTCTGTACATGCGTAGGATTTTAAATATAAAGGAAAAATAACGGTTCAACCGCTGTATGAAGGTTAAATTGCTACGAGAAAAACGGAGTTGGTCAATAAATGGGGTATCTCCATTGACCAGCTAAGTATTTTTTTAATTTTGAATTTTTCTCCTGCAATTTTTCACTAAAAATCATTGAGTATTTTTTAACTAAATAACCAATACAAAACGAGAAATCCCCCATTTCCACAAAGTTATCCACAATGACATTTATGTCATAATTTGCGACCCCACTAATTTTTTTCTCAAAAAAAGATGTCATTTTTCTCTCTGTCCTTCATTTTCCTCATAACCATTCATTCCAAAAACGCTCCACTCTTCCTTCCACCCTCTCCAGAGAAACCTTCTCATATTCCTCCCATTCTCTGGGGAACATTTTTAAATAAGAGGCAGTTAAAAATCTCTCGTCCAAAAGTGCCACAATTCCCACATCTTCCACGGTTCTTATGACTCTTCCGGCAGCCTGCAGCACCTTGTTCATTCCCGGAAAACGATAGGCAAAATCAAATCCATTGTCCCCCTGCGAATCAAAGTATTTCTTCAAAATTTCCCGTTCATTGCACACCTGTGGAAGCCCTGTTCCCACTATAACCGCTCCTATTAAGCTGTCCCTTTTCAGGTCAATTCCTTCACTGAAAATTCCCCCCAGAACGCAAAAGCCTAAAAGAGATTTCTCTTCTTCCTCCTGTATCTCAATGTGGATCACTTCCTCCACGCAAATTTCCCCGTCCTCCTCAGGTACATCAAACCTACGAAGAAATGCCTCCCGGCTTTCCTCATCCATATATTCCTCCTGCAACAGACATTCCACCCGCTCCGGATCATGAAAATATCGGCAATAGAGGTCATAAACATTTTGCAAAAAAGCGTGAGACGGGAAAAAGATCATATAATTTCCGTCACGTCTGCTGACAATTTTGTGAATATACGAAGCAATATTGTAATATTCCGTCTCAGACCTTCTGGTATATTTGCTGGTCACATCATCCGCAATAAAAAGTCCCTTCCTTCCGGGATCAAAAACGGATCTTGCATAGACCTCATAATCCCCCTCCTGTGCTCCCAAAAGTCGCTTGTAATACTGTATCGGCAGTAATGTAGCCGAAAAGAGAATGCTGCTCCTGCCCCTCATTATACACTCCGAAAGATTTTTAGAGGGGTTAACGCAAAAAAGACGAATAGAAAATCCTCCATCCGATTCCATCTGGGTATAAGTCACATAATTCTTATCCAGCTTATCATTGATTAAAAGGAAATGAGATATCTCAAAATAAAAATCCAAAATGTCACTGCGCACAGGACTGTCCTCATGCTCCTCCAGATAAACCTCCATTGTCCCCGAAAGCCTTGTAAGTGTTCTCACAAAAGGAGCAATTTCCTCATCATTCCAATATTCATAATCCTCACACGCTCTCTTTAATTCCAAAAGCTCCCTGTTACAGCTTTCAAGCTGATGGTACATTTTCCTGTCATATTCCTTAACCACCTTCTTAAGCGCAAGAAAATCCTCCTTCATCAGAACTGCACTGTACATTTCACGTCCTCTGTCCACCAGATTGTGAGCCTCGTCGATCAAAAAAATGTAATCCTGGCTGATTCCTTCCGTAAAGAACCTTTTCAAATATACATGAGGATCAAAAAGATAATTGTAATCACAGATCACCGCATCGGCAAACAGACTCATATCCAGACACATCTCAAAGGGACACACCTGATGCTTTCCGGCATACTCCTCAATCTGTGCCCTGTTAAAGTTGTCCGAATGAGTCAACAAGTCATAAATAGCATCGTTAACACGGTCATAATGCCCTTTCGCATAAGGACAGTATTCCGGATTGCATTCTGTCTCCTCCATAAAACAAATCTTGTCCTTAGCAGTCAATATAACAGATTTCAGCTTTAGCCCCTGCTTTCTCATCAGCTCAATCGTATCATCAGCCACCGTTCTGGTGATGGTCTTGGCCGTGAGGTAAAATAGCTTCTGTCCACGCCCTTCTCCCATAGATTTCACTGCCGGAAACAAGGTGGATATGGTCTTTCCCACTCCTGTGGGAGCCTCAATAAACAGCTTTCTCTTGTGATAAATAGTTTGATACACGTAGGTGACCAAATCCTTCTGCCCCTGCCGATAGGGAAAAGGAAATGCCAGGCTTTTGATGCTTTCCTGCCTAAGCCTGTTCCACTCAAACTGAAAATCTGCCCATTTTTTGTACTGGCGCATCACATCCAAGAACCATTCCTCTAACTCCTGCATCTCATATTCATAATGGAAATATTTAATTTCTTCCGTATCTATGTTACAGTAGGTAAGCCTGACCCTGATTCGCTTTAGCCGATTTTGACTGCCATAAATATATGCATAGCACTTTGCCTGTGCCAAATGGACGGGCTGTGCCTCCTTTATTCTGTTTAAATCCCGATAGGTTCCCTTAATTTCATCTATGGTCACCGTTACCATGTCCCCATAAGCGGTTTCCAACGACGTATCCGTCAGCTCCGGAACCTGGGAAATCTCTTCCGTGGGCTGAATAATAATGCCGTCCGCTCTGCCATCCACGTGAATTTCATACTTGTCCGTGGCAAAAGTATAGCGAAGCAAAACCTCTGCATGATAATCAGCCCCCATCCTTCGCTGAATCATGCGGTGAATACGCCCTCCCTCCTGCATGGCATTTTCAGGAGATGATGCTCTTCTATTGTCAATATTACCGGAGCGCAGTACGAACTCCACCAGACTCCTTACTGATATTTGAATTTCCATATATCCACTACCTTCAAGTGCATTGCTGTATCATAATTGAGGCTTTGCCGTTAACACTTTTATCTTTTCACTCTGCTGGTTCTTCCCATGAAGCAAAAAAACCCCCTATAAAAGATAGTACGCTATCTTCTACAGGGAGTCAATCAGATGCATTTATACTTATATATCTTTCGAATAACGGATCATCAGCTTGCCATTACAAAGCGATTCACCATCTTTTCGAATTCGGCATTGTATCCATCGTAAGACACTGTCAATATCTGATTTAAATCAAGTCCAAGTACGCCAACAATCGACTTAGCATCTACGGTAAATCTGTTATAAGAGATGTCAATGTCAAAATCACATCTGGTGGCTGCTGCCACAAAATCCTTTACTTCATCAAGTCTCAATTTGATTCTACGCTGCATCATTATAATCACCTTTCCTTTGCTTAAAATGCAGATCGTGAAAAACGCTTTCTTGTACTTTTACCAAAGGTTACCACCTCATTTTGTGTTTGTAAAGTATTTTTTCCAGTACAATTTTTCAATTTTCATTAAGTATTTTTATCTCTATCGGGATTTTCTGTATGAAATTAATATGCCCTCTTTTTCCATCAATATACTTTTATTGTTTGCTGTGATTATGTTAGTTTTTCACCATCCTGTCATCGGAATATCCCTCTTCTAAAGAGATTGAAATTCCGTCATATATTTACGGTAGCGAAGAGGAAGCATATTTCTTTGAAGCGCCCCATTTGTTCGCTCCTTTATTGGTATGGTATGAAAAAATTTGCAAAACAGTTCGCTGTACGCCTTCTCTCCCTCAGAAAAGCGATGTAAGAGCTCCTCTGCCTGCCCCTTTCCATACACCAGATACCAGTCCTTTCCCGCCGGGTGAAGTGCATAAATATTCCGTATCTCATCATGAATCACAAAATTTTCCAGCGGAAGCCGATCAGCAAAATGAGGAACAATGAATGTGATCAGGTTGTTTTTGGGCCCGATAGCAGAATATAAAATACCGTTTTCCAATTCCTGAAACCGCAAAAACTCCACGTGAAAATGAGCTTCGTTGGCGGTAAATCTGGCAAGCTCAAAAACCCTGTGCACATAAGGATCTGCTAAATTGCCCATCAGCGCCTTTCTGTTTCCCATCCTAAATCCCGCAACCACTGTCTTATACACTGCCTCTCCCTTGTCTGCTTCCGGGGATGCAAGCGCCCGGCAGATAGCCAAATAAGTTTCCACTCCAAATTCCCGTTCTATCGTGCGTGCCACCTTAGCGGCCTTCTGCTCATCCGTTATTCTTTGTTCATAAACCGCAAATAAACGAAGATTCTCCTCTTCTCCCAAACAGATATGAATCTGTTCATGGGATTTCCTCATCAAATATGCATCATAAATTCCTGTAAAAATTCCCTCCAGAGAATCCTCGCAAATCAGATAATATTCTTCCATTCTGCCTCCTTGTAATCATCAAACAGAGAAAGCTGTCTGTAGGTCATTCCGTCTCTGTCAAAAGGCAGCTTTTCTTTATTGGAAATCAAATTGCGGGTAATGTAATCCTCTTCCATCTTAGTGGGATACATCATTTTTCCGTTACACGTAATGAAGTAAAGTGCTCTTTTCAGGGTAACTCCGATCTTCTTCAAATCCTCAAACCTTAGATTTCCATTTCTTCTGGCTCTCACAATTCTCTGTGCGCTTTTAACTCCAATCCCCGGCACTCTTAAAATCGTCTGATAGTCCGCCCGGTTAATTTCCACCGGAAACAGCTCCAAATGCCGCAGCGCCCAATCCGCCTTTGGATCAAGCAGAATATTAAAGTTAGGTCTTTTTTCATCCAAAAGCTCCTCCGCCTCAAAACCGTAAAACCGCAACAGCCAATCCGCCTGATAAAGCCTGTGTTCCCTAAGAAGTGGTGGTCCACCTGCGGGAGCCGGAAGCTCCTTGTCCTCGTTCACACTGACAAAGGCCGAATAATAAACCCTTTTTAAATCGAATTTCTTATATAAATTCTCCGCCACCGTCATAATCTGGTAATCATTCTCCGGTGTAGCGCCTATAATCATCTGGGTAGACTGTCCTGCCGGCACAAAGGAAGGAGCGTGTTTATATACCATCAGTTCATTCTTATTTTGGGTAATTCCCTGTTGAATTTGGCGCATAGGCGTTAAAATATTTTTCCTATGCTTGTTAGGCGCCAAGCGCTTTAGCCCCTCCGCAGTAGGAAGCTCCAGATTAACGCTCATACGATCTGCCAACAATCCTAACCGCTGTACCAGCTCCGGGTCTGCTCCCGGAATGGCCTTCACATGAATATATCCCTGAAACCGGTAGATCGTCCGCAGCTTGTACACCGCTTCATAAATTAATTCCATAGTGTAGGTAGGACTGTACAAAATCCCCGAACTTAAAAACAGTCCTTCTATATAGTTTCTGCGGTAAAACTGTATGGTCAGTTCACAAATCTCATCCGGCGTAAAGGATGCTCTGGGAACGTCATTAGACTTGCGGTTGATGCAGTACTTACAGTCAAAAATACACTCATTGGTAAAAAGGATCTTCAAAAGGGAAATGCATCTTCCATCCGCTCCAAAACTGTGGCAAATGCCCCCTGCCACCGTATTTCCAATACCGGTTCCGTCTCCCTTTCGCTCTACTCCGCTGGACGAGCAGGATACATCATACTTAGCTGCATCCGCTAAAATTCCCAGCTTGTCCATGAGTGACATTCCTTCACTTTTCTTTACAATAAGATTGCTTTCCATAGCTCTGCTCCAATTACGAACATTTGTTTGTCATAATCATATCACAAGGTTTCCTAAAAGGCAATGGTTTTATCGAACATTTGTTTTGTGAATGAGATTTCGTTTATAAATTCATTAAACTTCTTTACAATATTGCGTTTTAATGATATAATATTTTTCATCTAATTATTAATTTCTTTTTATTTCATTTTTCATTGGCTGTTTCAGCCGTATTTTCAAACACTTTTATCCTATCGTAAAGGGGGAATGCCTATGATTGTCTGAAATCTATCTTGAAATGCAGTTACCAATCTAATAAAAATACCATTCGAAAAGGAGTACTATGTCACAAACAATCTATCATATCTATGATAAGGTCTTTAAAAAAGTCCTGACCTTATCGTCTAAAGCAGTTATCAATCTTATTAACGGTTTATTCGAAACCAACTACCCTGCGAGCAGTATCATCCGGTACAACTGGACGGAATTTGTAGATGGGGAATTACGGAAAACTCTGGCCGACACTATCATCACAATTAACGAAAAACACAGCTATCATCTGGAAGCCCAGATGACCAGAGATGAAACCATTGTCCTGCGGGTTTTCGAATATGGCTTCTCCCATGCAAATCAAAATTCCACCAGTAATGAAACCTATTCCGAATTGTGCTTTCCGGAACCGAAAATTATTTATCTGGCTCCCGAGGGCAGCATTCCCGAAGAATACATCTTAAGACTTAACTTCGGTTCCCAGGGGTACTTTGACTACAAAGTAAGCGCCTTTCTCTTCAATCAGATTTCCGTAGAAGAATTAAATCAAAAGAAAATGATTATCCTAATTCCTTTTATGCTGTTAAAACTTCGGAGCGCTATGTCGAAATCCCGTTCAAAAGATAACCTCGAGGCATTGAAATATTTGATACAACATGATATACTGGAAAGCATAGAGGAAAATCTGAAGCTTGGCAATATCACTCAGTCGGATGCAAGGAAACTGAAACGCTATACCCACAAGCTGTATGAACAGATTTACTCCCATTATGAGGAAATGGAGGAACTGAACGAAATGACGGACGAATCTTTGATGCTGGATATTGACATTATTGAGAAGGAACATGAACAGAAGCTGGCAGAAATGGACAGCGCCTTGCAGGAAAAGATCAATGCCTTGAAAGAAAAAGACAATGCCTTAAAAGAAAAAGACAATGCCTTAAAAGAAAAAGACAATGCCTTAAAAGAAAAAGATGCCGAAAACCAAGCTCTTAAGGATTACATCCAACAATTGGAGCAGCAATTATCTCAAAAGTAAACCTACGCTATTTCTGCCTTTTAAACTCCTTTATTTTCTCAAGCTTTTCCCGAACCGCTTTCTCTGCGCCTTCCGTTCCCGGCACATAATATTCCTTCCCTTTCAGGGAGTCGGGCAGACAGTCCATTCTGGCAACCTTTTCTCTGGTGTCGTGAGCATACTGATATCCTTCTCCATAATGCAGCTCCTGCATCAGCTCGGTCACCCCGTTTCGTATCTGTAAGGGAACCGGCTCTGCCAACATGGTTTTCGCATCCTCCCTGGCTTTGCCGTAGCCCACATACAATGCGTTGGACTTAGGCGCCATGGAAAGATAAACCACCGCATGAGTAAGATTTACATCACACTCCGGCATTCCGTTAAAGTGACATGCCTGGTAAGCTGCCACCGCTACCTGCAAGGCCTGTGAATCCGCCATTCCTATATCCTCGCTTGCAAACCGCACAAGCCGTCTGGCCACATAAAGAGGATCCTCGCCGGCCTCCAGCATCCGTGCCAGCCAATAAATGGCAGCATCAGGGTCACTGTTTCGCATCGACTTGTGAAGAGCCGAGATCAAATTGTAATGCTCTTCCCCATTTCTGTCATACAGAAGCATCTTGCTTCCGATACATTGCTCCAGCACATTTTCCTTTACCACAATAGAGCCGTCCGGCTGAATTTCTCCGTTAAGCACTGCCATATCCAGTGTATTTAAAGCTGTTCTGGCATCCCCGTTGGCAAAAACGGCGATGGCTCCCAACAGTCTTTCTTCTATAATAACAGTGCTGTTTCCAAGTCCCCTCTTATCCACCAGCGCATGATGCAGAAGCTTCTGTATGTCCGGCTCGGTCAGCGCCTGTAGCACGAACACCTTACATCTGGACAAAAGAGCCGAATTAATCTCAAAGGAAGGATTTTCCGTGGTGGCTCCAATCAAAATAATGCTTCCCTTTTCCACATAAGGAAGAAAAGCATCCTGCTGTGCCTTGTTGAAACGGTGGATTTCGTCTACAAACACAATGGTTTTCATACCCATCATGCAGTCATTTTCCGCCTGCTTCATCACATCCTTAATTTCTTTGATGCCGCTTGTAACGGCGCTGAAATCTATAAATGACGAATGTGTCATATTCGCAATAATCCGTGCCAACGTGGTTTTCCCCACTCCGGGAGGCCCCCAAAAGATCATAGAGGACACCCTGTCAGTATCCAGCATCTGCCGGAGTATCTTTCCCTTTCCCACCAAATGTTCTTGACCAATATAGTCATCAAGTGTTTGAGGGCGCAATCTGCTGGCAAGCGGTGCACTTAAATTGTTTTCCTGTGTAAAAAGTGATAACTGTTCCATGGCACGAATATGACCTCACGCAAATCAAAACATATGTTCTAATTATCATACCATACTTTTATGGTAATGTCACACCTTTTTTAAGATTGGACTGCGCCTTAAACTAATCAGCAGCGGTATCACCATCAATACCCATGCAACAGGCTCCGACACAATAACTCCCATATACCCCAGAGACGGTATCAGCAGATAGGCAATCAGTACCTTAGCTGCCAGTTCAATAAAACTGGATACCAGCGGTGTTTTGGTATCTCCAAAGCCCTGCATACTATTGCGAAGAATACAGATAACCGCAGGGAAAATGTAAAATACTGAATTCACCTTCAAATAGCGCACGGCATTATCCAAAACTTCCTGCTCACTGCTGGCAGTGATCGAGCGAACAATAAAGGGAGAAATCGTAAATACAATGCAAAGCACAATAACGCACCATCCAAAAGAGAGTAAAACCGTATCATTAATCCCCTTCCTGATCCTCTCAAATTCCTGCGCACCTAAATTTTGTCCGCAGTAAGTGGCAAGGGCCGTACCCAATACAAAGAAAGGTATCAAAAAGATCATAGTCGCCTTCCTTGCCCCCGTATGGGCAACAATAATATTGGTTCCCAACAAATTAATCCCTGTCTGCAGAGCAAGCGATCCCAAGGTCACAAAGGATATCATGAAGCCCATAGATAAACCGGTAGGCAATAGCTGCCTGTAAACTTCCTTTTCCGGTATTAAATCCTCCTTATGTATCACGATTTCAGGATATTTCTTTCTCATATAAATAAAGCATAATATTGCCGATATCGCCTGTGCCAATACAGTTGCCGCTGCTGCACCGGAAACACCCGTTTCGAAAATCAGTACAAATAAATAATCTAACCCCACATTCAAAACGTTTGAAATAACCAGAAACAGTAACGGCGTATAAGAATCTCCTATAGCCCGCAGAATAGCAGCACAGATATTATACAGAGTTGTTGCAGTAAGCCCCGCAATAATGATTCCGATATAGGCAGACGCTTCGGTCCATAATTTCTCTGAAACATTTAAGGCTCCCAATATCTGAGGCAAAAGCACCAGACAAATAGCGCTAATCAGAACAGTAAATCCAATCCCCAAAAGAAGTGTTCCTGTAATTGCCTTACGCACATTCTTTTCATCCTTAGCGCCAAAATACGTTGAAATAATGATCCCGAATCCGCAGATAATACCGTTTAAAAATTCAATAAGCATATCGCTTAATGAAGTGGTTGACCCCACTGCGGCAAGGGAAGCTTCCCCCAGTGCACTTCCGATAATTCTCGTATCGATCAGGCTGTAGCACAGCTGGAACAGCTGTCCGATGTAAAGCGGAATGGCAAATAGCAGGATCACCTTAAGCGGCTTTCCCTTTGTCAGATTTTTCATGTTCCCCCTCCTCTGCTAAATATTTTCTTTATTTTAGCATTGCTTCGCTCTCCTTATAAATTACTTTCCTGTCAGCTCTTTTCATAATTCTATTTCCAATCCATCGTATGCTATATGATATCCCATGGAAGCAGCTCTGCTCTCTGCCATTTCATGGTATGGCATTCCGTCGTGAGAAATATGTGTGCCATATATAAGGGCGCTGTCTCCAATAATTTTCCTGTCCCTCATGCAATTGATTTGTTCCAGAAACATTTTTTCATTCAGATGTGAAAACGAATAATCAACATTTCCAAAGGTATGATCCATTATAACCAAATCCAGTTTGTATTCAGCCAACTGTTCTAAGGCTCCCTCTGTTAATGCAGGTGTATCTGTTGCATATAATACGTTTTTATTTTCACTGCTAATGACATAAAGTAAGGAACCCGATATCGTATCATGCATACTTTCAATTGCTTTGATTGTATAAATACCGAACTCCATTTTCTCTCCGGCCAAAATACTGTTAGAATGAACATTTAATTTATTTTGCCCCTCCATAGTCAGTATATCTGCATTCTCATACCGGGAAACCCTGTCGCTCATAATTTGCAGACATTTCGGATGCGCAAATATTTCCAGTCTATTATGCTCCTTCATTGCCATATAGGGAATTCTGCTTATGATGAGTCCTTCATCAAAATGATCAATATGAATATGTGTTTGTAATAAATATTTTACTTTTCCCATATCCTTATCATACATCGTCATTGATGTTTGAGAATCAGGGCCTAAATCGATCATTAAATCATCATTAATTAATATGGACGCTCTTTTTCTGATGCTCTTCCCTTTATGTATTCTGGCCAGCTTACAATTCTCACAATTACAAAATGCCAACGGGTAGCCTATCGCCGCCGTTCCTAACATTGTTATTTTCATCATGAAGTACCTCCATAAATTGAGACGCTGCCGCACTCTGCAACAAGAACATTATACCATACAATCAGTAAAAAAAGAGCCTCTTACTTACAAGCAAGCTTGCAGTAATCAGCCCTTTCTTTCTACGGACGGGAACTTCCGTTCTCGCCTGGCTTATTGTATCATAATATTGGTATATCCCATCAGGCTTTCATCCACTGCTCTTGCAGCTTCTCTTCCCTCCCTGATAGCCCATACCACCAAAGACTGCCCCCTGTGCATGTCGCCTGCGGTGAATACATTCTTTACCGAGGTCTCATACTGTCCGGGTGCCGTGTTTACATTGGTGCGCTGGTTCAGCTCTACCTTGAAAGCATTGGTAACATATTTCTGACTTCCCAAAAATCCTGCTGCGATCAGTACAATCTCTGCCGGAAGGGTCTGCTCCGATCCGGGCACCTCCTTCATGTCCATTCTTCCTGTTTCAGGATTCTTCTCCCAGGACAGCTTTACAATCTTAACCGCTTTCAGATTACCGTTTTTGTCCTTCACAAATTCCTTCACTGTAGACTCATAAATTCTGGGATCATGTCCGAATACGGCGATAGCCTCCTCCTGACCGTAATCTGTCTTGCAGACCTTGGGCCACTCCGGCCATGGATTATTCTCTGCTCTTTGATCGGGAGCCTTAGGCATCATCTCGATCTGGGTTACGGATTTGCAGCCATGGCGAATGCTGGTTCCCACACAGTCATTTCCGGTATCACCGCCGCCGATGATAACCACGTTTTTGCCCTTCGTATCCACAAACTGACCGTCCTCAAAATTTGAGTCAAGAAGGCTTTTGGTATTTGCCTTTAAGAAATCCACCGCAAAGTATATTCCCTTTGCATCTCTTCCCGGTGCATTGATATCTCTCGGATTGGATGCACCGCAGGCAAGCACTACTCTGTCATATTCCTTAAGGAGCTTTTCGGCCTTCATATCCTTTCCTACGTCCACGCCTGTAACAAAGGTTACGCCTTCTGCCTCCATCACCTTAATCTTACGCTCTACAATATGCTTTTCCAGCTTCATATTGGGGATGCCGTACATCAAAAGACCTCCCACCCTGTCGGAGCGCTCATAAACCGTTACGCTGTGTCCTCTTTTATTTAACAGATCGGCAACCGCCAGACCTGAAGGGCCGCTTCCCACAACAGCCACCTTTTTTCCTGTCCGCACCTTGGGCGGCCTGGGAGCTGCATAGCCCTGCTCATAAGCATATTCAATAATTGCATATTCATTTTCCTTGGTGGATACCGGCTCGCCGATCAGTCCGCAGGTACATGCCGCCTCGCAAAGCGCCGGGCACACCCTTGAGGTAAATTCCGGGAAGCTGTTGGTTTTGGTAAGACGATTGTAGGCCTGCTGCCAGTTTCCCGTATACACCAGATCATTCCACTCCGGCACCAGATTGTGAAGAGGACATCCGCTTGTCATACCGCAGATTGTCATTCCCGACTGGCAGAAAGGAACGCCGCACTCCATACACCTTGCACCTTGAAGCTGCTGCCTTTCACGGGGAAGATGCTCATGGAATTCATTAAAATTTTTGATTCTTTCCTTAGGCTTTACATCCTTTGACACTTCTCTTTTATAGTCCATAAATCCTGTTGGTTTTCCCATTTTTGTCTTCTCTCCTTTCCCCGCTATTTAGCTGCCTGAATAGCGTAAAATGCTTCAATCTGTGCCTGCTCGGCGCTCAAGCCCTTTTCCTCCATCTGCACGATGGTTGCAAGCATCTTCTCGTAGTCATGAGGAATGATCTTCTTAAACTTGGGAAGATAATCCTTAAAGTTATCCAAAACCAGCTTGCCCTTCTCAGAATTGGTAAGCGCTACATGCTCCTTGATCATTTCCTTCAACTCAATCACGTCATACTTGGAGGTCACCTCATAGGAGGAAACCATTTCCTTATTCAGGCGGATATACAAATCATTGTCCTCATCCAGCACATAGGCAATACCGCCGCTCATACCTGCGGCAAAGTTCTTGCCGGTTCTTCCAAGCACAACCACACGTCCGCCGGTCATATACTCACAGCCGTGATCTCCCACACCTTCAACTACCGCAAGGGCACCGGAATTTCGAACGCAGAACCGCTCTCCGGCCACTCCGGCAATAAAAGCCTTTCCGCTGGTAGCTCCATAAAGAGCCACGTTACCGATAATGATATTATCCTCTGCCTTAAACCGGCTTCCCTTCGGCGGATAGACAACCAGCTTTCCGCCTGAAAGACCTTTACCGAAATAATCGTTGGAATCACCTACCAGCTCAAGCGTAAGTCCCTTAGGGATAAAGGCTCCAAAGCTCTGCCCTCCGGCGCCGTTACAAAGAACCCTGTAGGTATCCTCCTCCAACTGATCTCCCAGCGTTCTGGTAATTTCCGAACCAAGAATCGTGCCGAAGGCTCTGTCCGTATTCTTTACATCCACTTCAATGCTTCTCTTTGTTCCCGTCTGCATTGCCTTGGACAGCTGCTTGAGAAGTACCTTTTCATCTACCGTATTTTCCAGTTTAAAATCATATACCTGCTTGGGATCAAAGGTAACCTTTTCCCTGCCTCCCGCATAGGGATTTTGAAGAATTAGGCTTAAATCCACCTGCTTCTGCGCATCGCTTAAATGATCTTTAATCTTAAGAAGCTCTGTGTGGCCTACCAGTTCATCTACGGTTCGCACGCCAAGCTTTGCCATATACTCTCTAAGCTCCTGAGCAATAAACCGCATAAAGTTCATCACATACTCCGGCTTGCCCTTAAAATTCTTGCGAAGCTCCGGGTTCTGTGTCGCCACACCTACCGGGCAGGTATCCAGATTGCAGACCCTCATCATCACACAGCCCATGGTTACAAGAGGTGCTGTTGCAAAACCAAATTCCTCCGCTCCCAGTGCTGCCGCAATAGCCACATCACGTCCACTCATCAGCTTGCCGTCTGTCTCTATTCTTACCTTATTTCTAAGTCCGTTCATAATCAGTGTTTGATGGGTCTCTGCAAGCCCCAGCTCCCAGGGAAGTCCTGCGTTGTGAATGGAATTTCTGGGTGCCGCACCGGTTCCGCCGTCATAGCCTGATACCAGAATAACCTGAGCCCCGGCCTTGGCAACACCTGCTGCTACGGTTCCCACTCCCGCTTCGGAAACCAGCTTTACACTGATTCTGGCTCTCTTATTGGCATTCTTCAAATCATAGATCAGCTCGGCCAAATCCTCGATGGAATAAATATCGTGATGAGGCGGAGGAGAGATCAGCCCTACACCGGGCGTTGAATGTCTGGTCTTGGCGATCCATGGATAAACCTTTCCTCCCGGAAGATGTCCGCCCTCACCGGGCTTTGCCCCCTGCGCCATCTTAATCTGTATCTCATCGGCACTAACCAGATATCTGCTGGTCACGCCAAAACGTCCCGAAGCAACCTGCTTGATGGCAGAGCATCTGTTTACCCCGTCTGCTCCCACGGTAAGTCTGTCCAAATCCTCACCGCCCTCACCGGAATTGGATCGTCCGTGAAGCCTGTTCATTGCAATTGCCAGCGTCTCATGAGCCTCCTTGGAAATAGAACCGTAGCTCATTGCGCCGGTCTTAAATCTGGTCACAATGGACTCCACGCTTTCCACCTCTTCAATGGGCACGCCCTTTTTCGGATAGTTAAAGTCCATCAGTCCGCGCAGATTTTTCACGGACTCCTCATCATTGACCAGCGCCGTGTACTGCTTAAACATCTCGTAGTCCCCCCGCTTGGTGGATTCCTGAAGCAGATGGATGGTGGCAGGATTATAAAGATGCTCATCTGCACCGCTTCTCATCTTGTGATGTCCCAAGCTGTCCAGCGTCAGATCATTGGCGAGTCCTAAAGGATCAAATGCCTGTGAATGAAGCGCATCCACCTGCTTTTCAATATCCTTAATGGTGATTCCCCCTACCCTGCATACGGTGTGAGGGAAATATTTGTTGATGACTTCCTTATCAATACCGATTGCCTCAAAAATCTGGGAGCCTTCATAGGACTGAATGGTACTGATGCCCATCTTGGATGCAATCTTTACAATTCCGTGAAGAATTGCATTGTTGTAATCCTCCACTGCCGCATAATAATCCTTATCCAGCATATGATTATCGATCAGCTCCTTGATGGATTCCTGCGCCAGATAAGGATTGATGGCACAGGCACCATAGCCTAAGAGTGTGGCAAAGTGATGCACCTCTCTGGGTTCTCCGGATTCCAAAATCAGCGCTACGGAAGTTTTTTTCTTGGTTACAACCAGATGCTGGTTCAGTGCGGACACCGCTAACAGGGAAGGGATAGCCACATGGTTTTCGTCCACCCCTCTGTCAGAAAGCACCATGATATTCACACCGTCTCTGTAAGCCCGATCCACCTCCACAAACAATCTGTCGATTGCACGCTCAAGACTGGTATTTTTATAATAAGTAATGGGAATGACCTCTACCTTAAATCCATCCTTTTTCATACTCTTGATCTTCATCAGATCCGTGTTGGTCAGGATCGGATTATTTACCCGGAGCACATTACAGTTTTTGGGTATCTCCTCCAGAATATTTCCGTCCGTCCCTATATAAACCGTGGTAGATGTTACTACCTCCTCACGGATGGCATCAATGGGCGGATTGGTAACCTGAGCAAACAACTGCTTAAAATAATGAAACAGAGGATGATGGGTCTTGCTAAGCACCGGAAGCGGTGTATCCACACCCATAGCTGCAATGGCTTCCCCGCCGTTTTTCGCCATAGGAAGAATGCTTGTCTTTAATTCCTCGTAGGAATAACCGAATGCCTTCTGCATCCTCTGCCTTTCCTCATAGGTAAATTCCGGCACTCTTTCATTGGGAATCTTTAAATCATGAAGCTGAACCAGATTGCTGTCCAGCCATTCACCATAAGGCTGTCTGGACGCATAAGACTCCTTCAACTCGTCGTCATCAATTACTCTTCCCTGCACCGTATCTACCAGAAGCATCTTGCCCGGACGCAGGCGCTCCTTCACAAGAATTTTCGTAGGGTCAATATCCAGCACGCCCACCTCGGAAGAAAGAATCAATGTGTCATCATCCGTAATCATATAACGGGAGGGTCTTAAACCGTTTCTGTCAAGCACTGCTCCCATCACATCTCCGTCACAGAACAAAATGGAAGCGGGACCGTCCCATGGCTCCATCATGGTTGCATAATATTGGTAGAAATCCTTCTTGTGCTGGGACATGGTCTTGTTATTGGCCCAAGGCTCCGGGATAGTGATCATCACCGCATGAGGCAGCTCCATGCCGCTCATTACCAAAAATTCCAGTGTATTATCCAGCATGGCAGAGTCGGAACCTGCAGTGTTTACCACCGGCAATACCTTGTGAAGCAAACCGTGCAGATGCACGGATTCCATATTTTCTTCACGTGCCAGCATCTTGTCGGCATTACCTCTGATGGTATTGATCTCACCGTTGTGCACAATAAAACGGTTGGGATGCGCTCTTTCCCAGCTGGGATTGGTATTGGTTGAAAATCTTGAATGCACCATGGCAATGGCGGACTCGTAATCCTTATCCTGCAAATCTGCAAAGAAGGTACGAAGCTGCCCTACCAGAAACATTCCTTTATATACGATAGTCCTGCTGGATAAGGATACCACATAGGTATTATCCGAGGACTGCTCAAACACACGTCTTGCCACATACAAAAGCCTGTCAAAGGCAACGCCCTTTTCAACGCTTACAGGCTTCTTTACAAATGCCTGCATAATATGAGGCATACATTCTACCGCCTTATGACCAAGCACCGACGGATCTGTGGGAACCTCTCTCCAGCCCAAAAACTCCAGGCCTTCCTTTTCCACAATAATTTCAAACATTTTCTTTGCCTGATTTTTGCGTAGTTCATCCTGCGGGAAAAAGAACATACCTACACCGTACTCCCTTTCTCCCCCCAGCATGATGCCTAAAGGCTCTGTCACCTTTTTGAAAAATTTATGAGGGATCTGGGTCAGAATACCGACGCCGTCACCTGTCTTGCCCTCCGCGTCCTTACCGGCACGATGCTCCAAATTCTCTACAATCTTAAGCGCATTTTCCACCGTTTCCCTGCTCTTTACGCCCTTGATATTGACACAGGCACCGATACCGCAGTTGTCATGCTCAAACTCCGGACGATGCAGCGGAGCATCAGGAACTGTCCTTTTCACATCAAACATAGTTATTTCTCCTCCCTTAATGCACACCACACAATTGCATTTTACCAGCCCAACGCAACACGCTTTATAAGCCGCCTCATTGGACACAAAAAAGGTCGCAAAGAGACTTAAACTCGCCTCTTTGCGACCTATGCTACTAATATACACCCGTTTTTTCATTCTGTAAACAATTATTTTTCTTAAATCGTCTGATATTCTGACTATTTAATTTAAAATTGCTATATTTTTGAATTTTTTATGAATTTTCTGTCTTTTCTCATTTTGTCTTTTTCCCGAACAATCATGTTGTACCTCCTTTCACATTTCTTTATTTTACAAGGTTTTCCGTGCACTTTAAAAGTGCAAAAGCAATTAGTAATACAAAAAAGAAGTGCATTTCTTTTCCGCACTTCTTTTTTAAAAATTTTTTCATTAATTTCTTCTTTATGGTCCTAAATTTTGATTTGTCTCAATTGCACACACAATTTCAGGGTTCTTCTTTTCGGTTCTGTCAGTACTTTTTCATGATATATAACAGACATCCCGCTGCTCCCAACAGAGACACCGCCATCAATAATATCTCTGTCCCCATACTTATATTACTTAAGCCGTTATGATAGGTCATTGCAAAGATGCTTACGTTGGCAACCGCATGAAACAGTACCGGCGCCACAAAGCTTTTATATTTCTCATAGGTGTAGGCGATCAAAAGACCCAGCAGCGATCCGTACACTGCCTGAACTGTATTTCCGTGATAGCATCCGAACAAAAGAGAGGATACCACCAGCGCGATTCCATAATGAAAGCACCGCTTCATCCTGTTAAAAATCAGCCCGCGGAATACCGCTTCCTCCGCAAAAGGAGACAAAACGCCATACAAAACCAACCCAATCCAAAAATCCACGCCATACTGCGCTTTTGCGGTCTGTGCAAAGGCCTGTGAGCTTTCCGTCAATCCCACCAGGTTAAAAAGAACATTCAGTCCTATAGCGGAAAGAAAAGCCAATGCCGCAAGAAACATATACTTACTGATTGCTTCCTGTCTCTTGCCCATCCCGCCAGTCGCCATCCGGGGCTCATCAATCCTAATCTCAGCCGAGACACCCCGCCAGATGACAGCCACACCGAATAAGATGGCAGCGCCATTGATCATTCCTCTTATAGTGTAGCCGTTTTCATTCAGAAAGGCTACCGTCTGCCTGGAAGTGCTCCCCATAAAGAAATTGAGTCCCGCCCATAAGATAACCTCCGCCATATCATGAATCAAAAAATAAACCAACAAAGGAAACAATATATAAATCGCTTTTTTCACGGAACTCCATGACTTGATCCTTTCCGCATCCCATCTGGTATTCATTGTTTTCCAGAAATTCATCCTTCAATGCCCTCTTTAAACGTTTGTTTCGCCAATACCTACTTATGCGCCCCGCAAAAGCAGCTTCTCAAGCTCTTCCATAGTCTCTGCAATATACTCTGCGCCTTCTGCTTCAAGCTCCCCTTCCGCAGCATAACCAAACCGAACCCCTATCCCTGTCAGTCCGTGGGCTTTGGCACCCTGAATGTCAAACTTTCTATCTCCTATCATTGCGCAGAGTTCATGTCTTTGCGCCGCCTCCATGGCAAGAATACCAAGCTGTCGCAGTGCTTCCTCCACTACCTCCTCCTTAGTCCCTCTGGTTCCGTCCAATTCGCTTCCCACAATCACCTCAAAGTACGGGCTGATATGAAAGTGCTCCAATATCTGGCGCACAAAGCATTCCGGCTTACTGGATGCCACTGCAAGATGTATTCCGCTTTCCTTTGCCCGGCGCAGCATAGAAGCGGTACCGGGGAAAATTTTATTTTCCAATACACCAATAGGCGCAAATCTCTCCCTGTACACTTCAATTGCTTTCTTTGCCTGTGCCTGCGTAAGTCCGTAAAATTCCATAAAACTGTCCTTAAGAGGCGGGCCGATAAAGGGTTCCAGCTTCTTAATATCCGGCTCCTCAATATTGAAATAGCGAAGCGCATGCTGTACGGATTTGGTAATTCCCTCCTTAGGGTCAGTAAGCGTTCCGTCCAGATCAAACAAACAATATTGAAACATCATATCCTCATTTCTGCTCTTTCAAGTTTTCTATAATCCAAGCTTCTTAAACAAATCCCCCAGACTTGTACCCACACTTTCATCAGAGGAAAACTGCTTCATGTCAAGACTTTGGTTTTCCTCCACCTCCTGCTCCTCTGCGGCAGCTTTGATGCTTAAGGATATTTTTCCGTCATTGGTATTAAGAACCTTTACCTTAACCTTATCGCCCACCTTAAGAACCTCAGAAGGCTTCTTAATCCTCTTCTGACAAATCTGCGAAATATGAACCAATCCGGTCAATCCATCCTTCAAATCAACAAACGCCCCATAAGGCTGCAGGCTTTCTACTGTTCCCTCCAGCACTGTACCGGGAACAAGCATAGCTACTTTGTGGTCATACTTCTCCTTTTCCTGCTCCTTCAATAGCTCCTTGGCAGAAAGAACCAACTTTTCCTTTTCCCGATCCACGGTTATGACTCTTACGGTCAATTTCTGTCCCACATAGCTTTCCACATCCTCCACATAGGAAAGAGCAAGCTGCGATGCAGGAATAAAGCCTCGTATTCCCTCTACATAGGCTACGACACCGGCGTTTACCGCTTCACTTACCTTGACACTAATGTCGGTTTTTTCTTCCATATATTGACTCAGCACGTCCCATGCCAGCACTGCATTGGCTTCCTTGCGTGAAAGCAGGATATTTCCCTGTCCGTCATCCATACGTACAACGGTAGCTTCCAGCACATCTCCTGCATGAACCTCTTCCAAAACAGCGAAGCCCGGATCATCGCTCATATCTGCCGCCTTAATAATCCCCTGCGTATAATATTTAAGGTCAAGAGTCACCTCTTCTTCATTTACGTCAATGACTGTTCCGGAAATCACATCTCCTTCATTAATTGTCCGAAAGGAAGCCTCCAGTTCCTTTTCATAGTCCTTCATTGATTCTTCCACTCTAGTTTCTCCTTCCAATTTTTAAGAGGATACCCTTTATATGAGTATCCTCTTACTATTATAAATAGATTGTCCATTATTGTACAAGTCTTTTATCTTAATAATTCTCAGCCTTAACCTGAAAATAGGATTGAGGATGTGCACATACAGGGCATACCTCCGGTGCTTTCTTTCCTACACAGATATGTCCGCAGTTAGCACACTGCCATACCACATCACCGTCCTTGGAAAATACCAGATCCCCTTCAATGTTAGCAAGCAGCTTTCTGTAACGCTCCTCATGCTCCTTCTCAATGGCAGCCACTCCCTCAAACAACTTGGCGATCTCCTCGAAGCCCTCCTGCCTTGCATCCTCTGCAAAGGAAGCATACATATTGGTCCATTCATAATTTTCGCCTTCTGCTGCTGCCTTTAAGTTCTCAACGGTAGAACCAATTCCGTCATTTAACAGCTTATACCACATCTTTGCATGTTCCTTTTCATTATTGGCCGTCTCCTCAAAGATAGCTGCAATCTGCACATAACCATCCTTTTTCGCTTTAGATGCAAAATAAGTATATTTGTTTCTTGCCTCTGACTCGCCTGCAAAGGCTGTCTTTAAATTAGCCTCTGTTTTCGTTCCTTTTAAATTCATTCTTTTGTCCTCCTTTGTTATATCTCTACAAATTTGTCACTTCCCATCCCGCAAATCGGGCACTTATAATCCTCAGGAAGCTCTTCTCCTTCATAAATATAGCCGCATACGGAGCATTTGAATCTCTTTTTGGCACCTGTTTGTGCCTTTTCCTCTTCCTCAGGAATGTAGGTAGGCGCATTTTTGGGGCTCTTTCCCTTTACTACCTTATGATAATATGCATAGGTCATGGCTTCCCTGTTTCCAAACAGCTCAGCTCCCACTACTTCTCCCAAAAATACCGTATGCGTGGAGGTCTCCATCTTATCAATAACCTGACACACGATATATCCGCAAGAATCCGATACAACCGGCATATAATCTTCCACTGAATATTTCACCCTGGAAAATTTGTCCACATCCTTGCCCGATTGAAAGCCAAAGGTTCCGATAATAGACGGATCTGAATCCTCCGCCAAAATGGAAATTGCAAACTTACCGTTCTTTGAAATACATTCATTGGTATAATTGTCGTGATTAATGCTCACTGCAATGGTTGCCGGTGCGGATGTAATCTGCATGGCACTGTTGGCAGTACATCCCGTGGGTCTTCCCTCATCCCATGTACTGACCACATAAACTCCGTAAGAAAGCTTGTAAAAAGCACTTTTGTCCATAAAGCCCTCCTTTTTAAAAATAGTAATTATTCCTGTTTTTAATATATACTTTTTGAGAAAAAATGTCAAGTAACAGTTCAGCCATGAAATAAAAGATGAGCCCCGAAGGTGGCGCCGGATGCGAAGCAGACGCTTTTATGAATGAAAAGGCTGAACTGTTATATATTAATCAGTTACCTTCTTCTTGACCTTCCACACTTTTCCCTCTATAATTTTACCGAAAAGGAGTGCCGCACATGCGGCAGAATAACAATAATCATGAGTATTTTAAATGTTGAACACCTTACCCACGGTTTCGGTGACCGTGCAATTTTTCAGGATGTATCCTTCCGTCTTTTAAAAGGCGAGCATATCGGCCTTATAGGTGCTAACGGCGAAGGAAAATCCACTTTTATGAATATCATTACGGGAAAGCTTATGCCTGATGAAGGGAAAATAGAGTGGGCTAAGAATGTACGGGTGGGATATCTGGATCAGCACACCGTTCTGGAAAAGGGCATGACGATAAAGGATGTGCTCTCCTCTGCCTTTGACTTTCTTTTCGAAATGGAAGCCCAGATGAATGATATCTGTGACAAAATGGGTACTGCATCGGAAGAAGAACTGGAACAATATATGGATGAGCTTGGAACCATTCAGGAGCTTCTTACCCAGCACGATTTCTATCTTATTGATTCCAAGGTGGAAGAGGTTGCAAGAGCTCTCGGTCTGCTTGATTTAGGGCTTGACCGCGATGTAACGGACTTAAGCGGCGGCCAGCGTACCAAGGTTCTGCTTGGAAAGCTGCTTTTGGAAAAGCCCGATATCCTGCTTTTGGACGAGCCTACCAACTATCTTGACGCAGAGCATATTGAATGGTTGAAGCGCTATCTGAATGATTATGAGAATGCCTTTATCCTGATCTCCCATGACATTCCCTTCCTAAACAGCGTGATCAATTTGATCTATCACATGGATAATCAGGAGCTGAACCGCTATCCCGGCGATTATGATAAATTTCAGGAAATCTATGCCATGAAACGGGCACAGCTGGAGGCGGCCTATAATAAGCAGCAGAAGGAAATTGCCGATTTGAAGGACTTTGTTGCCCGAAACAAGGCAAGAGTTGCCACCCGCAATATGGCAATGTCCCGTCAAAAGAAGCTTGATAAAATGGATGTAATCGAGCTTTCCGCAGAAAAACCGAAGCCGGAATTTCATTTTAAGGAAGCCCGTACCCCCGGAAGATATATTTTCCGAACAAAGGATCTGGTGATCGGCTATGACGAACCGCTTTCCTCTCCTCTTAACCTTGAGATGGAGCGCGGACAAAAGATCGTCCTGACCGGGGCAAACGGCATTGGAAAAACCACCCTCTTAAAAAGTATTCTCGGTCTAATTCCATCCCTTTCCGGCAGCGTGGAGCAGGGCGATTATCTGAGCATCGGATACTTTGAGCAGGAAATGGATCAAAGCATTAAGACCACCTGTATAGAGGAAATATGGCAGGAATTCCCCGGCTTTACCCAGTATGAAGTGCGCTCCGCCCTCGCCAAGTGCGGCCTTACCACCAAACACATTGAAAGCCTTGTCAAGGTGCTTTCCGGCGGAGAGCAGGCCAAAGTTAGATTATGTAAACTTATCAACCGTGAAACCAACATCTTGCTTTTGGACGAGCCCACCAACCATTTGGATGTAGATGCCAAAGCCGAACTAAAGCGTTCTCTTATCGATTACAAGGGCAGCATTATTATGGTATGTCACGAACCGGAATTTTATGAAGGCCTTGCCACCGACGTGTGGGACTGTACCAAATGGACCACCCGCGTATTCTAAAAATTACGCAAGCCAAGAAGCAAAAAGGGTCGCCCACCGGCAACCCTTTTTACTTCTTTTATTTCAACTTCCAAATATCTCTGTTATACTCCGCAATGGTTCTGTCGGATGAAAAGAAACCGGCCTTTGCAATGTTCACCAGCATCATCTTTTTCCACTTCTGACGGTCCTCATAATCAGCCAGCGCCTTATCCTTCACCGCAATGTAGTCCTCCAGATCAAGCAGTGTCATAAACCAGTCCTTATTTAGCAGTTCCTTATAAAGACGGGTCAGATTTTCTTTATGACCAACCGCAAGCGCCTGCTTGCCTACAATAAAATCTACCGCCTCCTTAATCACAGGGCTCTTCTTATAGTAATCCTTGGACACATAATCTGCCTTCTCGTAGTGCTTGATAACCGTCTCTGACTTCTCGCCAAAAATATAAATATTATCCCTGCCTACCAGTTCATCGATCTCCACATTAGCGCCATCGGAGGTTCCAAGGGTAATTGCACCGTTTAACATAAACTTCATGTTACCGGTACCTGACGCCTCCTTGGATGCAAGAGAAATCTGCTCGGAAATATCACATGCCGGAATCAGCTTTTCCGCATAGCTTACATTGTAATTCTCCACCATAAGCACTGTCATATAAGGGCTTACATCAGGATCATTATTGACAATCTCCTGCAATACCAAAAGAAGATGAATAATATCCTGTGCAATCACGTAAGCGGGAGCTGCCTTGGCACCGAAGATAAAGGTAATCGGTCTTGTTGGCTTCTTGCCTCTCTTGATCTCCAAATATTTGTGGATAATATAAAGAGCATTCATCTGCTGACGTTTGTACTCATGCAGCCTTTTGATCTGAATATCAAAAATGGAATCCGGGTTTAAGGTAACACCTTCCTTTTCCTGCACGTACGCCACAAGCTCCTTCTTGCGGTTCATTTTAATCTGTGCAATGGAATCCAAAACCTCCTGATTATCCGCAAACTCTAACAGCTTCTCCAGCTTATCCGCATCTTTCTTAAAACCGTCGCCGATGGTCTTTGAAAGGAATGCCGTAAGCTCGCGGTTGCAGCTCATCAGCCATCTCCTAAAGGTAATGCCGTTGGTCTTATTGTTGAACTTTTCGGGGTAAAGCTTATAGAACGCATTTAACTCTGTGTCCTTCAGAATTTCCGTATGAATAGCCGCCACACCGTTTACGGAAAATCCGTAATGAATGTCAATATGGGCCATATGCACTCTTTTATCCTTATCAATAATCTGTACCTTGGGATCCTTATACTTGGCGGCAACCCTCTTGTCTAACTCCTTAATATAAGGAACCAGCTGAGGAACCACCTTTTCCAGGTACTTAAGAGGCCATTTTTCAAGTGCCTCCGCCAAAATGGTGTGGTTGGTGTAGGCGCAGGTCTTGCTTACCACAGCAATGGCTTCATCCATGCTAAACGCCTTTTCCTCCACCAAAATTCTGATCAGTTCGGGAATGATCATCGTCGGATGGGTATCATTGATCTGAATAACCGCATGATCATACATTCTTCGCAGATCATATTTCTTCTCCTTCATCTCGCGGAGAATAAGCTGCGCTGCATTGGATACCATGAAATACTGCTGGTAAATGCGAAGAAGATTGCCCGCCTCGTCGGAATCGTCAGGATACAAAAACAGTGTCAGATTCTTCTTGATTGCTTCCTTGTCAAAATCAATTCCCTTTTTAACTAAACCTTCATCAATTGTCTCAATATCAAACAGGCGAAGCTTATTGACACCACTGTCATAACCGGCAACATCTATATCATAAAGTCTTGAAACAACCTTTTCCTTTCCAAAATACACATCAAAGGTTACATCCGTTCTCGTCAGCCATGAATTTTCCTCAATCCAGTCATTCTTTTCCGCAGTTTGAAGTCTGTCCTTAAAGACCTGCTTAAAAAGACCGAAATGATAGTTAAGTCCTATTCCTTCTCCCGGCAGTCCAAGGCTTGCTATAGAATCGAGAAAGCATGCTGCCAGTCTTCCCAGTCCGCCATTCCCCAATGAGGGTTCAGGTTCAATCTCCTCAATAACGGAAAGACTTTTTCCCTTACTTTCCAGAATGCTTTCCATTCTGTCATAAATCCCCAGATTGATCAAATTGTTGGATAAGAGCTTGCCAATCAAAAATTCGGCTGAGATATAATAAATCTTTTTTTCACCTTCATTGCAGTCTGAAACGGTCATCAGCCTCTTAGTAAAAGTAAGTACCACATAGTAGGTTTCCTGATCTGTCAACGCCGAAAAATCCTTGCCAAACATGGACTTTGCAATTTCTTCCAGCTGCTGTTCCATGTTAAGAACCAAAATATCCTTTTGCAAATTTGTTTGTGCTGCCATAATCTCCTCCTCAATTTACATGTGATTATTTATTTTCACCGGTAAATACATTTCATTAACGGAGCTGACACTGAACATTTCAAGTCAGCATCAGCTCCCTACAGTCTTTTCATAAAAGCATTCTTTTAACTGTTTAAAACCTTTGCTATCACTTCCTTCACATCATCCGCCTCATAAGGCTTAGATATGAATTCTGCCGCACCGTGCTTGATAGCCTGAATCATTTTTTCCTTTTGACCCGCTGCTGTAATCATAACAACACGGGCATTCTCGTCATATTTCTTAATCAACTGAAGGGCTTCAATTCCATCCAACTTGGGCATGGTAATGTCCAGCGTAACCAGATCCGGTTTAAGCTCCTTATACTTCAAATATCCGTCTTCACCATCTAATGCCTCACCTGCTATAGTGTATCCGGCGCCAACCAATATTTCTTTCAAAATTTTGCGGGATGTTCTCGAGTCATCCACAATCAGTATCTCTGCCATCTTTATGCCTCCTGCTCCATCTTGATTTTATGATCGATTGCTACTGCAAATTCAACCTTCTGCCCTTTAATATGCAAAGGAATAATCAGTAATTCTTCACTTTCTATTCCGCTGATCTTATCTGAAAATTCCGGAGGATAAAGCTCCATGGAAATTCCACTTTGGCTCAATGATGTTGCATATAATCCGTTAATACAATTCAGCAGCTCGCCAATGGCATCCAACGCGTCCATATTCACTTCGGGGAAATCTTCCTTGCCGAAAATAGATGCTGTCCTAAGAAGTGCCTGTCCTTTTCCTATCATAGCGCAGGTAACATTGTGCTCACCCTCTACAAATTGAATGGCCCCGTTGTCCGCATCACACCGTTTGGTAATATATGCCCTTTCAGGATAAACATTGTTGTCTACACAACGCAAAATGGTACGAAGCGCAGTTCCTACCGCATTCAAATACTTATCACTGTCTGCCGGCATATACAAGGGTAAAATCCTGTCCACATCATCGCTCTTTAAATCTTCCATATCGGAGATTGTCAGGTTATAATCTCTCTGAAAATCAATCATATACTGCTCAAGCTGTTCAATCGACATAAGCTGCTGATTTTCAAGTGCCTGCGCAAAAGCAAGATAAGCATTTCCCTGCTTTTTAAGAAGGGCTTCCACCTGCCCCTGTGTCAAAAAACCTTTTTCAACTGCAATGTCTCCAAACCGCTTATCCATCACTGCCTGAAGCCTGTTGATCTTATCTGCCTCTTCCTGACTGATCAGTCCCTCTGCAACCGCAATCAGCCCCAGCTTCACTCTGACCTTCTGCTGCTCTTTGAGCAAATCACCAAACTGCTCCATAGAAATCAGGTTATGATCTACCAGATAGTTACCCACTATACTCGATACCATAGCGCTCCGCCTCCCATATTCAATATATTTCTAGAATATAATATTTTAAGAGTTTAGTCAATAAATGTACATCTTACGGTTGCCGTTTCGACATAATTATCCTTTCCGCAGCTCTGAAACAGCCTTGCATTTAAAGGAAAAATAGCTGAATAAACTTCCCAGCAACCCCGTACACAAAAACATAACTGCCATTCCGCTTCCCGGCATGCTTCCGACAAGCGCATGACAAACCCTGGTAACGGCATTATCCTTCAGCATAAACGGTTCAAATACATAATCCGCTAAAAATCCGCCCAAAAGAATTCCAACAGGAATTGTGCTGTACTGTATTGCATTTCGGACAGCAAATACTCTTCCCTGCATCTTCTCCGGAACCTTTTTGTACAAAATCACATTTTGTCCTGCATTGATAAAGGCTATCGGAAAGCTTGCCGCCAATCCGGCAAAGGACCACATAATAACATTTCTTCCGACTCCCATCATTAAATCTCCCAACAAAAAGGAAATCCCTGCCGAGACATATATCATCTTCACATGATCCTTTGATATTTTTCCCGCTGATACAATAATGCCTCCGATAATACCTCCAATTCCCATAGCCGCATTGACCGCTCCAAGCACGAAGCTATTGTCTCCGCTTCTTGAAAGTATCATTGGCGAAAGAATATTTTCATAAGTCAACCTCGAAAAGAAATTAAGCAATGCCATTGTCAGTACAATAGTGAATATCCCTTTATTGCGAAGCAGAAAACCATATCCCTCTCCACAGCCTGCAAATACGGAATGGTATTCCTTTTTATCCGACTTCTTCTCCGGAATGGATATCACAAGCAGCAAAACCAAAAATGCAGCAATAAAGCTTACCAGATCAATTATTATGACACACTTCAGCCCTCCAAGTGCAAATAAAAATGCAGTAATAACGGGCGTAAGAACCGTAATCAAATTGCCTGAAAAGGAATTCATTCCGCTGACATTCGACAGCTTATCCTTAGGGACAATTTTTCCGATTGCAACGCTTGATGCCGGAGCCTGAAAGGCATTCATCACACCAATTATACCATTGACCAGATAAATATGCCAAATCTGCAGGCTATTCGTAATGCTTAATATCAGAACAAATGCAGTGCATCCTGCTGCTATACTGTCAGATACCAGCATAATCTTTTTCTTGCTGTGGGCATCAACAATCGCCCCTGCAAACAAACTGACTATCACATAGGGAACATAGTTGCAAAATGACATTAACGATACCGTCATTGCCGAATGTTTGATGGAATATACCCACAAGATCAGGGCAAAGCTTGTCATTGCGCTTCCTAACTGTGATACCGATTGACTAAGCCAAAAAATGATGTATTTTTTAAAATTATGATCCATTGAATTATCTCCTTATAGTTTATGATTGTTCCTATAAGTACAAAATCCAATGTGGACGAAAATTTTTATTTATCTCTGTACAAGCTTCGTCCTGACATCAGACCTTGTACAGAGTAATTTGCTCAAATCAATTATCATATGACACAACATAAGCAATCTCCTTGTCGTGAAATCTGTTAATTATTTTTTTATTTTATCATAATTCTTAAAAAGATACTACTTTATTCTGAATTTTGTTAATTAAAAGCTTCAATATGAAACAATGCTGCCAATTATAATGAAAAGCAGAATTTGTTTGCAATATTGCGTTTTTCGTGATATGCTATTTTCATCTTTTTATTTATATCTTTATTATCTTATTTGTCATTGGCTGTTTCAGCCATATTTTCAAACACTTTTATCCTATTGTAAAGGAGGGATGCCTTTGATTGTATGAAAACTATCTTGAAATGCTGTTACTGATCTAATAAAAATACCATTCGAAAAGGAGTTCTATGTCACAAACAATCTATCACATCTATGATAAGATCTTTAAGAAAATATTGACCTTATCGTCTAAATCAGTTATCAACTTAATCAACGGTTTATTCGGAACCGACTACCCTGAAGACAGCACCATCCGGTACAACTGGACGGAATTTGTAGATGAGGAATTAAGGAAAACTCTGGCCGACACTATCATCACAATTAACGAAAAACACAGCTATCATCTGGAAGCACAAATGACCACGGATGAAACCATTGTCCTTCGGGTTTTCGAATATGGCTTCTCCCATGCAAATCGAAATTCCACCAGTAATGAGACCTATTCCGAATTATGCTTCCCGGAACCGAAAATCATTTATCTGGCTCCCGAGGGCAGCATTCCCGAAGAATACATCTTAAGACTTAACTTCGGTTCCCAAGGGTACTTTGACTACAAAGTAAGCGCCTTTCTCTTCAATCAGATTTCCGTGGAAGAATTAAATCAAAAGAAAATGATTATCTTAATTCCCTTTATGCTGTTAAAGCTTCGGGATGTTGTGTCGAAATCCCGTTCAAAAGCCAACCTCGAAGCATTGAAATTTTTGATGCAACATGATATACTGGAAAGCATAGAGGAAAATCTACAGCTTGGTAATATCACCCAGTCAGATGCAAGGAAGCTGAAACGCTATACCCACAAGCTGTATGAACACATTTACTCCCATTATGAGGAAATGGAGGAACTGAATGAAATGACAGACGAATCTTTGATGCTGGATATTGATATCATTGAGAAGGAGCATGAACAAAGGTTAGCAGAAAAGGACAAGACTATAAAAGAAAAGGACAAAACTATCAGCCAAACAGAAAATGCTCTTCACGAAAAAAGCTCTGAAATTCAGGCCCTTAAGGATTACATTAAACAGTTGGAACAGCAAATAGCCCAGCTGCAAAAACCAACACTTTCCTAGCACATCAAAACGGCTCCGGCATACAAGCCGGAGCCATCTTAAACTGTTTATTTCTGCTAGCTTTATTTTCTTACCAAATGACGAGGAACACCATTTACGAAGATAGGAAGCAGCTCGCCCATGATAAGGGGTCTTGCATACTTAATATATCCGTCATTCAGTCCACAGCCATCCTCTGTAATCCACTCTTCAGGTACAGGTCTTTCCACATTAGCGATTGCATGAATATCATATGCGCTTGTACCGCACTGATAGGGATCATCACCGTTTCTGTCCAATGTGATCATCATGCCGGTCTTGCCTTCCTCTGCTGCTACAACAGCATCATGTCCAACCTGGAATGCCTCGTTAATATCGGTAAGAGAAGCAAGGTGAGTAGCTGCTCTCTGGAGTGTTGAAAACTCAACTGCTCTGGTCTTAAGACCTGTCTCCTCAGCAACCTTCTGTGCAAGGTAAGCTGCTGTACCGGACATCTGCTTATGACCAAATGCGTCTACTGCAACGTTTTCATTTGCAAGCTCACATACATAGCGTCCGTCAGCGATGTGAATACCCTCGGAAACAGCGATAACTACAGAAGACTTGGTTGCTGCCAATTCTTTAACCTTAGCCATAAATGCATCCATATCAAATACCTTCTCAGGTAAGTAAATAGCGTCACATCCGCTGCAGTCATCTCCCTTTGCAAGAGCTGCTGCCGCTGTAAGCCATCCTGCATTACGTCCCATAATCTCAACGATACAGATCGTAGGCTTCTTAGCACCGAAGGACTCGTTGTCACGAATAATTTCCTTTAAGCTGGTTGCAATATATTTTGCTGCACTGCCATAACCGGGGCAATGATCGGTTACAGGAAGATCGTTGTCAATGGTCTTGGGAACACCCATAAATCTCTGGGATTTTCCGTGTGCTGCCGCATAATCGGATAACATCTTTACTGTATCCATGGAGTCGTTTCCGCCGGCATAGAAGAGACACTCGATATCATGCTTTTCCATGATTTCAAATACCTTCTCGTAAACATCCTCATGTCCCTCGATCTTGGGCATTTTGAAACGGCATGAGCCTAAGAATGCAGAAGGAGTTCTCTTTAATAATTCAATTCCTGTGGGATCATCAAGATACTCCTCAAGCTCAATCAGCTTGTCCTCCAAAAATCCTTCAATACCATGAACCATACCGTATACTTTCTTAACGCCAAGCTGCTTAGCTGCTGCGTACACACCTGCTACAGATGAGTTAATTACGGCTGTAGGTCCGCCAGACTGCCCAACTACAATATTACCTTTCATTTTAAACCTCTCCTTTTATTTATTATCTTTATATTACTTTTATACATACCATTAGAAGTATATCAGATTCCGTTTTTTCTGACAAGAGTCATTCCCATTTTTTGCCGACAGGGCATAACAGTTCTTACACAAAAGAAGCCACACAATAAACCGCATAAATACAAAGGAGAGCAATACCCTGAATTCTGGAGGACTTCTTTCTAATCAAAATGGGAACAATCAGCACTGCCATAACCAAACATGCAAGGGGCATATCCACTGCAACTGTTCCCCTTTCAAGGCGAATTCCGGCAATCGCCGAAGGAATTCCTATTACAAGGAGCATATTCAAGAGATTAGCCCCGATCACGTTTCCAAGTCCCACATTGCCGTATCCCTTAACCAAAGACATGATCGAAGTCATCAGCTCCGGCAGTGAAGTTCCAAGAGCAATAAAAGTAACGGCTATCACCCGCTCTGGCACCCCTACCGCCTGTGCAATTAAAATTCCGTTATCCACCAAAAGATTTGCTCCTACAAAAAGTAATACTGCACATACGATCAGAGTCACAATCTGAACGAGAATAGAAGTCTCATTTTCATCCTTGCTCTCCTCTTTCCCATCTCCCTCTGAGGAAGCATGTATCACATTCATATATGCATAAACCACAAACAATATCAAAAGAACAATACCTACAGGCCGGTTAAATGCGCCTGTCACATATCCGCATATATTCAACGCAATCAGCGTAAGAAAGAAAAAGATACTTCGCCATGACAAGGACGAAAACTCCACTTTCTTAGCCGGACGTATGGTCTGCGTCAATCCGGCAATCAATGCCGTATTGCAGATAATCGAGCCAAAGGCATTCCCCGCTGCAATGGCTGCCGAACCATCAAAGGCCGCAGTTGTGGAAACCAAAACCTCCGGCAGTGTCGTTCCGAGACTTACGATTGTAGCTCCCACAACGATCTGAGGTATCCCTAATTTCTTTGCAATTGCCACTGCTGCATCTACCAGCCTGTCGCCTCCCAGACAGATCAATATAAGACCTACTACAAATAAAATTATCGTTTTCATCATTTTCCTCTTTCCTTTCCTCTTAAGTATTCCACCTTTTAAGGCAGGTGATACCTGATTTTCTTATTGCAGCCAACGTATCAAATAATTTTCTGTAATGCTTCCTTTGAAAGAATTTTCTTAATATGCGTTAAAAACAGGATAGACGCTGCCGTTGCCGACAAGACATCGGAAATAGGCTCCGCATAGTAAATCCCCATAACGCCAAACCGAAGCGGCAGTATCAGTGCCAATGGTACCAGCAGTATCACCTTTCTAAAGATAGCAATAAATAAGGATATTTTGGCCTGTCCCAATGCCAGAAACGTAGGCTGGATTCCCTGCTGCAGTCCAAATACCAGCATACCGCACATAAAAACAGGCATCATCTGCTCCACCAGCGCAATCAAACCGGCGTCATTCGTAAACATACCTGCGAAAAAGCCCGGGAATATCATAATCACCAGAGTTGCCCCTGCTGCGAACAAAAAGCTGACACCTATCATGCTCCGATAAAGCTTTTTCACCCTGTCAAAATTTCCCGCTCCAAAGTTATAGCTGATAATAGGCTGTACGCCTTGTGTGAAACCGCCAAGCGGAGCCGAATACATCTGCATCACGCTCTGCATAATTGTCAGGGAGCCTACATAAACATCTCCTCCGTATCTTTGCAGGCCACTGTTTAAAACAACGCTGATCAGGCTTTCCGTTGCACGCATGATAAAAGGAGATACCCCAAGAGCCATAATACTACCAATAATACGAAAATCCGGCTTCATCGCCCACAGCTTTATGGTAAGAGTGGATTTCTTGCTTACCAAAAAGGCAACTGTCCACAGTGCGCTTAATGCCTGCGAAATAACCGTGGCAATGGCAGCCCCCTTTACCCCCATTTGAAATACAAAAATAAAAACAGGATCTAACACAATATTAGTGGCTGCCCCAATCAACACCGCTATCATTGCAATCCTGGACTGCCCCTGGGAAATGATAAAGGTATTAAGACCCAAAGCCAGCTGGACAAACACCGTTCCTGCCAAATAAATATTAATATAATCCACTGCGTATACAATCGTCGCATCACTGGCGCCAAACAGATACAGCAGAGGCCTTCCGAAAGCATAGAAAAAGCCCATCAAAAGCACCGTAAAAAAGAGCAGCATGGTAACACCGTTTCCCAAAATTTTCTCTGCTCTCTTCCTGTCTCCGTTTCCCAGCCAGATTGCCGCAAGAGGTGCACCTCCCGCACCTACAAAAGCGGAAAAAGCGGAAATCAGCGTAATAATAGGAAAAGTAACGCCTACTCCCGTAAGAGCCTCCATGTTCACGCCTTCAATATGTCCGATATAAATTCTATCCACAATACTGTATAGAATATTGATAATCTGTGCAATCACTGAGGGGACTGCCATGGTAAGCATCAGCTTTCCTATTCCCTCCGTGGCCATGCGCTGTTCTTTATCCTGCTGCATCATTGTGCCTCCCTACTTCGCAGGACTGATCCCCTGCCTGATTTACAAGCTTTTCTATTGCATAAAAAACGGCGGTATCGTAACCAGATTCCGCCGTTTCCTTTTCATTATGCGGATAACAGGACTTGAACCTGCACGTCTCGGGACACCAGAACCTAAATCTGGCGCGTCTGCCAATTCCGCCATATCCGCTTATATCGCCGAAATGTTTTCGGCGGATATTGCAATCTTATCATCCTAAATCGTAACTGTCAACTTTTTCTCCGATGTGCTTAATCACCTTATTGTTAATACGGATCAAAAAGAAAATACACATAGCCGCACTCACCATCTCTGCAATAGGAAACGCCCACCATACATTATTGATACTGCCTGTAAGAGACAGCAAATACGCTGCGGGAAGCAGTACAACCAGCTGCCTTGCAATGGAGATCAGCATACTGTACACACCGTTTCCCAATGCCTGAAACATAGAACTATTGATGATACAAAAACCGGCTATCAAAAAGTGCACACTGATAGTCCGAAGTGCCGGCACGCCAATAGAAAGCATGGTTTCCGAAGCTTCAAACAGCGCAAATATCTGCACCGGAAAAATCTGAAATACCAAAAAACCTATCACCATAATTCCCACCGCATAAGCAATACTAAGCTTTACCGTTTTAATCAGCCTGTCCTTCTTTCCTGCGCCGTAATTATATGCCACAATGGGCACCATACCATTGTTTAAACCGAACACCGGCATGAACACAAAGCTCTGTATTTTGAAATACACACCAAAAACTGCCGCTGCGGTAGAGGTAAATCCCATCAGTATCTTATTCATGCCGTAGGTCATCAGCGAACCGATAGCCTGCATAATAATAGAAGGAATACCCACTATGTAAATCTGCTTAATGATTGTCAAGTCAGGCATAAAGCCCTTCAACTTAATCTTAATTTCCGTATTTTTCTTTTCATTGATAATAATTGCCATAATACCTGCCACAATCTGGCCGATCACCGTTGCTGCCGCAGCTCCCGCCACGCCCATTTTAGGCATTCCAAAATAACCGAATATCATAATAGGGTCTAAAATGATATTAATAATAGCACCCGTTCCCTGAGTAATCATTGTATAAAAGGTTTTTCCTGTTGACTGCAGCAGTCGTTCAAACATAAACTGCGTATACATTCCGAAGGAGAAGCAGCACACAACTGTCATATACTGACAGCCATACCCCAAAATCTGCGCATCCGAAGTCTGACTCATATAAAAAGGCTTAACGCCCACAAAGCCCACGATCAAAAAGAGCAGGTAACTCATCACTGCCAGAAACACACCGTTTACCGCTGTCTTATTAGCTTTCTCATATTCCTTTTCTCCTAATGCCTTGGAAAGCATAGCATTAACACCTACGCCGGTTCCCCCGCCAATGGCAATCATAAGAGTCTGCAAAGGGAATGCAAGAGATACAGCAGTCAAAGCATTCTCATTGATACGTGACACAAAAATGCTATCTACAATGTTATATAAGGCCTGCACCAGCATGGAAATCATCATAGGCAGTGACATACTGATAAGAAGCTTGTTTACCGGCATAACACCCATTTTATTTTCCTTGACTTCCATCTTTGCTTCCATATACATACCATTCCTTTCCCAAAATTTCTTCTAACAAGGCTTTTCTTCCCGCCCTCTGCTATTGCCTTATTCGCATATAACAAAAGGCTAACATATCCTATTATATAGAGACACTGTAGTTTTGCAAGACTTTTTTCCAAAATCTATGAAAATCTGTGAAAAACTTTAAAGAAATTTATTGACAGATATTTACCTTTCGAATATAATATATTTTGCGTTGCGTAAGATCGCAACAGGACAGAGCCCAGCGGGGTGTGGCTCAGCTTGGCTAGAGCGCCTGGTTTGGGACCAGGAGGTCGCAGGTTCGAATCCTGTCACCCCGATTTAACGCAAAGCATCTAATATTTGCGGGTGTAGTTCAATGGTAGAACACCAGCCTTCCAAGCTGGATACGTGGGTTCGATTCCCATCACCCGCTTTCACATATGCGCTATGCAGAGCAAGTAAGCACAGCATGAAGAAGGAATTGCTTTTTCCAGCATATGTAAAATAAGTAATTATATATGTGTCCATAGCTCAGCTGGATAGAGCAACGGCCTTCTAAGCCGTGGGTCGGGGGTTCGAATCCCTTTGGGCACACTGAAAGGTATGCTTGTCGTATCTTTCTTAAGCATGGTGGGTATGGCGCAGTTGGCTAGCGCGCCAGATTGTGGCTCTGGAGGCCGAGGGTTCGAGTCCCTCTATCCACCTTCTACCAATTGTCTACAAGACAAGCTTGGTGTAATGATGGGCTATCGCCAAGCGGTAAGGCACAGGACTTTGACTCCTGCATTCGCTGGTTCGAATCCAGCTAGCCCAGCTACATATTATATGGGCCACTAGCTCAGGTGGTAGAGCACTTGACTTTTAATCAAGTTGTCCCGGGTTCGAGTCCCGGGTGGCTCATTAAAATTTAAGAAAATCAGCGTAGCAGATATTTACTATCCGCTACGCTTTTCATATTTCGTAAATATATTTTCATTATAGATAATTGATCGTAAAATGCGCCTCTCCGTTTTTATCCAAATCCATGATCATATAAGAAGGCCTTCTGCCCTCCTGTCTGGGATAAGTAAGACTTCCGGGATTAACGGCGATCAGATCAGAGGAAATGTCTATTACCGGTCTGTGGGTATGCCCATACATAACAATATCGGCCCCACGGCTTTTCGCTTCATTCTTTAAAATTTCATTGCTCATGGAAACATAATAATTATGCCCATGGGTCAGCCAGACCTTATATTTCCCGATATGAAACTCCTTTTCCTTGGGAAGATCAGAGAAAAAATCGTTATTCCCAACTACCATCTGAACCGGGCAGCCCGCTGCCTCAGCAATCAGATATTCGCTTCCCTCAATATCCCCACAATGTACTACCATATCTATTGGTGCAACTCTTTCAAGCACCTCTATGTATTTATCATTTTTGCGATGAGTATCGCTGACAATCAGTACTTTCATCTCAGTTGTTCCTTTATTGCTCGTAATGCTTTTCCTCTATGGCTAATCTCGTTCTTCTGTTCCTCCGAAAGCTCTGCCGTGCTCTTTCCATACTCCGGAACCATAAAGATAGGGTCATATCCAAAGCCGTTATGTCCCCTCTCCTCATAACCAATACTGCCCTCTATCGTCCCTTCGCTGGAAAGAAGCCTTCCGTCCGGCATAACGCAGGCAATAGCGCATACAAACCGTGCACTCCTCTGCTCCTTAGGGACTCCTTCAAGCCTGCCGATCAAATTAGCGTTTTTAACAGAATAAGGAGTATTCTCTCCCAGATATCTTGCCGAATAAATTCCTGGCTCCCCGTTCAAATAGTCGATCACAAGCCCCGAATCATCAGCCAGCACTATGGCATCCTTAGCGCATTCAGCCACTGCCCTTGCTTTGATCACCGCATTTTCCAGAAACGTTTTTCCATCCTCAACAATATCCGTTATCACTCCCGCTTCTTTCATGGACAAAATCTCTACCGGCTCACCCGAAATCACAAGATCCGATAAGATCATTCTGATTTCCTTCATTTTCCCTTCATTGCCGGTGGCAAATATAATCCTCCGCATAACTTCCTCCATCCCATTCGTAGTTTCCTTCACCTGCATATTTAATCGGAAAGCATCTCGTAGGAGGCTACAATAGCCTGATATATCCCTTCCGCAATCTTTTCCTGATATTCCTCTCTTGCAAGCAAAGATGCCTCCTGCTTATTGGTGATACAACCCACCTTCACAGCAGCTGCAGGAACCGTCATGTTTCTGATCACATACTCCTGCTCATCCGCTTCACACAGCCCCAGCGCCTTTCCTTTAATACTGGTCACCACCTCACGCTCCAAAGCATCCGCCAGTTCTACGCTTCCAAAACCCGGAATGAAATAATCTCCGTTATAAACTGTAGTAGTTCCATATACACTGCTGTCCTTGCTGGCATCCGTCTGAATACGAATATACATATCAGCCCGAATTTCATTTGCAAGCCGCACCCGGTCTTCTTCTTCCGGGTTTACATCATCCATTCTCGTATAATATGCTTTAATATCGGTCTTATCCAGCTTTTCCTTTAGCTTTCTGGCAATACCAAGATTAATATCCTTTTCCAAAAGAGCATCCACAGTATATCCCGCATTTGCGCCGCCGCAGGCAGGATCAATGACAACAATTTTGTCATAGGCCTCCTTTGGGTTTAAAAAGCTGATATATAAATCATTATTTTCCAAAATGGAACGATACTCAAAAATTCCCTCCAGATGAAAAATAAGCTTTATCCCCTCATCCTGCGCCTCATATAATCCCTGCTTTATCATCTCACGATTTCCTGAAATCGCATTGGAGGCATAAAACTCCTCCCGCGCACCTTTAATGATAATGCAAAGCTGCTTGTCCATGTAATGATTTTCAATCGTTATATTTTCTGCTCCGCACTTTTCCGGCAGCGGAATACGCAGATAACTGGTATCCGCCTCACCAAGCACAAAGGTCAGCACATGACCTTCCGACTCAGCATCCGATAAACTCTCCTTGGCCCGATCCTGTACCTCATCCTGAGCCACATCAGAAATCGTAATTACCTTATTGGCAGATAAATACAGGATAGCTCCCATGGCAATCAGGCATAGAACGGTGCAAAAAACCGCCATTCCCTTCATAATATTATGCTGCATCTCTATCCCCTCTCCTGCAATCTGGCAGGCGGTTTGGGACCCGGAAATTGATAAAAGTATGTCTTCATCATTCCATTGTAAATTTTCCTGTTTTTGGCCGCCTTAAGACCTAATGCGCTCTCAGCCTGATCATAGGCTGTAATCAAATACATGGACCATGAGTCCAATGCTTTATAACGTTCTCCTATCGTCCGATATAGCGCGGGCAAATTTTTCTTCTCTTCTATTCGCTCTCCATACGGAGGATTCGTAACAATAAAACCATATTTTTTGCTATGACTAAGTTGGTCAACCCCTCTTTTCTGGAAATGAATCATCTTGTCAACACCTGCAAGTCTGGCATTTTCTCTGGCGATTGTAACCATACTGTCATCAATATCATACCCCTGTATATCAGTATTTACATCCATATTAATCAATTCTCTTGCTTCATCCGCCGCATCATACCACTGCCTGCTCTCAACCAAGTGTCCCCATCTTTCCGCATTAAAGCTCCTGTTCATTCCGGGTGCCATATTGGCAGCCATCATTGCCGCCTCTATGGGAAAGGTTCCGCTTCCGCAAAAAGGATCCACCAATATTCTGTCCTTTTTCCACGGTGTCAGCATAAGAAGCGCCGCTGCAAGATTTTCGGCAATCGGTGCCTTGGCTGTCAGCTTCCTGTAGCCTCTTTTATGTAGGGAATCCCCTGTGGTGTCCAAGGCTGCTGTTACTTGATCCTTCATCAAAAAAACCCTTATGGGGAAGGATTCACCACTCTCTTCAAACCACTGTATATGATAGATTTCCTTAAGCCTTTCCACCATAGCTTTTTTCATAACAGATTGTATATCCGAAGGACTAAAAAGCTTACTTTTAACGCTGGCTGCTTTTGTTACCCAGAATTTTCCATTACAGGGAATAAAATTTTCCCACTCAATATTCTTTGTGCCCTGAAAAAGCTCCTCGTAGGTTTCCGCATGAAAGCTGCCTGCCTTAATCAGTATTCTCTCAGCTGTGCGCAGGAAAATATTGGCGCGGCAAACCGCCTCGTCATCGCCGATGAACGTAACACGTCCGTCCTCCACCAGACTGACATCATATCCCAAATCTATTATCTCACGCTTCAGCACTGCCTCCAAACCAAAATGACAGGGGGCTATCAGTTCATATCGTTTCATCGGTATTTAAGTCTCCCAAGGCATATTTTATCAGAAGTAGTATATCACAAACATTTTCCTTTGTACAGAAAAGGCACCCCTGAAGGGGTGCCCTTTCTCCAAAACCATTTAAAATTCGTTGTTCTTCTTGTTATTGTTGTTAGAGCTGTTAGAAGAGCTGTTCTTCTGGCTGTTCTGGCAGTTCTGACCGGACTTGTTTTCCTGGCTCTGGTTGTTCTGATTGTTCTGGTTGTTCTGGTTGTAATCATTCTTAGACATATTTGTTTCCTCCTGATTATTTAGGTTACAGGAGTAGTATTTTCATTTCCATTTAACTTTATGCTTTTCCGGTCTAGTGCTTTAGTACTATTTTTTTATTCATGTTGCACAAATTTAAAGCACATTTTTCGTTAGTACTTTCGTACTATTTTTCATTGCCTAATTTCTAAATTAGTACTATAATAAGAACATAAACAGGAAACCCCTTCAATTTTCTGTTTATAACCCTTATATTAATTATTTATACTCCCCAGAAAGGATCTGTCTCTTGGCAGATCTTTTCATTTTAATTTTATATCTATTTCAGTCTGTCAAACCAGTCCCTTGCCTTTCTTCCTACCTTACCTCCCAAATCGCCGCACACGCTTTTTAAACGAGTCCCGAGAGAATAGAACGTAGTTTCATCCAGGTGAGGTTTACTGTCGTACTCCGCATTCAATATGCTCTTTGCAATCAGCTCCGGAGCACCAAGAGCTTCTACCACCTTTTCCTCATCACTGCCCTTTCGGACCTGTATTTCTATATATTCCTCATAATATGCTGTATGCTCAGCAATTTTAGCGCTTTCCAGCCTTCCGCCCAGAGTCCTCTGGAGTTGAAACAAAAAATCCCTTTTCGTCATTCTGCCTCCCAATTAAAGCCGATCCATTCCCTGACCGCCCTCAAGCCTCTTTCTGCCCTCCAGCGGATCCGCCATAAGATCCACCAATGTGCGAAAGGCCTGCATTGCCATCTTTTCTTTATTGCAGGTTCTGGAATTCTTTCCGGTATCCTTAATGAGATTATAACGGCTCATCTGCCATACATACAGGTCACATAAGGAATAATCGCACACCTTAAATTTATCAAGAAAAGTATGATGCTCTATATAATAAACCAGCTCCTCATAAATCGCCGGATGTGTCAGCACATCCTTCCACAATTCATCCGCCCACTGCCTGTCAAGCTCCGCATAATCGCATATATCATAAAAAGCCTGGCATATTTTAATTTTGGTTGCGTCATATAATATTCCCGACATCCAGTCACTTCCCAGCATAATAAATTATGCAGTCTGTACATTTACCAGTATACAGAACTGACATTTATAATATACCTCCTTTTTATCCGAAAAGCAATTGCAGCATCATTTCCACATGCTGAGCCGTAACAATTCAGCCTTCCTGCACCGTCTCAGATATACCACTGCTTCTTTGATAAAAGCTTAGGACAGTCTTTCGTAAGATTTAAGAGAAACAGACCGCACAATAATACTACTGCCCGATAGGCTTGTCTGAAAAGTCAATCATAGAGAAAAGCACTTGATCCTATAACAAATTTTGGAAAAATCTAAGAAATCCGTTTTAGATATGATATTAACACCCCAGTTTCAAAACTTGCTTCGCTTC
>Ga0129308_1000703_pt1 | contig 44953 bp, 42 predicted proteins | sample L827metagenome_FD_94440 | JGI IMG/M metagenome (GOLD analysis project Ga0129308, IMG submission 94440) | Ring-tailed lemur group fecal microbial communities from Wisconsin, USA - L827 metagenome | ecosystem: Host-associated > Mammals > Digestive system > Large intestine > Fecal | place: USA... | reverse complement strand
TATCGTTGATAATTAGGCAAACCTACTTGTCTATTCGCCCATCTGCTGCGTTGGATTTTCTAGCCGTAGCCACCGCTACGCCGTCAAAAATCCGCCTTGCAGATGAACGAATATCCTGCGTAGTTTTACCGAATATCAGCGATACAGTACACTAGCGGTTAATTGGAATTTGGGAAGTGAATGACTAAAACTCTGTACTTAGATAAAATTTAAAAAACCAAAGTCTGAAACTTTACTTACAAACAAAGTTTTAGAAATCAAAGTTCAAAACTTTATTTGTAAGTGAAGTTTCGGAAATCAAAGTACGAAACTTATTGATTTTTTATGATTTTTAAGTATAATGAATGGTAAGAATGAATGGTAGGAGGTGCATGATGCCTGAACTGATTAATCGACCTGAATATTTAAGACAGCTTATCCAAAACAAAGATGTGGATTTGGTCAAGATTGTTACCGGTATACGCAGGTGCGGAAAATCATCTCTGCTGGATTTGTTTCATCTGTACCTGAAAGAAAATAAAGTGCCGGAGGCGAATATTATTCATATGAATCTGGAATCTTTGCGGTACCGTAATCTGACAGATTATCTGTCCTTTTACGATTATGTCAGCAAACGTATTCCGGGAGAAGGAAAAACATATCTGATTTTTGACGAATTGCAGGTGGTGGAGCATTGGGAAAAAGCAATAGAATCCTTCCGTCTTGATTTTGATGTGGATATTTATATCACGGGTTCTAACGCATATCTGTTGTCCACGGAGTTTTCTACCCTGCTCTCCGGCAGATATGTAGAGATTCGTATGCTGCCGCTGTCGTTTAAGGAATTTTTGGACTTTTATGAATTTGGGCCGTCTGTGACAGTAGATGAGAAATTTCAGAAATATCTGCAGTTTGGCGGTATGCCAATTCTCAGAGAGTACCGGTTTAACGAGGCAAGAAGCAATCAGGCGTTAGAGGGAATATATTCTACGGTTGTCCTGCGAGATATCCTTCAGCGCAACAATCAGGCTGACCAGAATACGTTACAGAAAATTGTATTGTTTCTTTGCTCTAATATTGGCAGCCTCACTTCTCCGAATAATATTGGAAATGTGCTGTCTGATGAAGGAGAGATAGAGAACAGAAAGGGGAAAAATCTCGCTGGAAAAACAGTCGGCAAATATATTTCCATGCTGCACAGTGCATTTATTTTTTATCCTGTGGGACGTTATGATATAAAAGGAAAACAGTTGTTGAAAACGCTGGAGAAAAATTACATTATTGACATGGGGTTCCGCAATATGCTTCTGGGCTATCGCGATGCGGAGCGCGGACATATCATGGAAAATATTGTATTTCTGGAGCTGCTTCGCCGTGATTATCGGGTTTACGTTGGAAAAGTGGGAGACATGGAAGTAGATTTCGTGGCGGAGAAACCGGAAGATAAAATATATATTCAGGTAACGGAGAGTATGCAGTCACCGGAAACCCGTCAGCGTGAACTAAAGCCTCTGAGTATGATACCTGACAATTATGAAAAAATCATATTGTCAATGGACAGAAATTATATCAATTCCTATGATGGGATTAAAGCACTAAATTTGATTGACTGGCTGCTGGAATAACTAAAATACACAAAAATTCTAATAAAAAAATCTTATTTTTCTATAGACCATTTTGCAGCGAAACAGGTAAAAACATTGACTTTCTGAAAGCCGCTGTATTATAATTTTGAAGTAACAGTAGAATTAGACAAATTGGTGTCCCGTACACCGGAAAAGAGGATAAAAAAGCATGGAAACACAAGCATTTTCGCCAGTAAAAGAGGGCAAAGTACGTGAAGTATACGACAATGGGGAGAGCATGATTATTGTTGCGACAGACAGAATTTCTGCTTTTGACCATATTTTGAAAAACAAGATTACCAAAAAAGGTGCGATTTTGACTCAGATGTCTAAATTCTGGTTTGATTTCACAAAGGATATTGTACCAAACCACATGATTTCCGTAGATGTAAAGGACATGCCGGAATTTTTCCAGCAGGAGAGATTTGACGGAAACAGCATGATGTGTAAAAAATTAGAGATGCTCCCCATCGAGTGTATCGTCCGCGGTTATATCACCGGAAGCGGCTGGGAGAGTTACAAGGAAAACGGTACCGTCTGCGGTATTAAGCTGCCGGAGGGACTGGTGGAGTCTGATAAACTGCCGGAGCCGATTTATACTCCGAGTACCAAGGCGGAAATCGGTCTGCACGACGAGAATATTTCCTTCGAGAGAAGCGTGGAAATCTTAGAGAAGATTTATCCGGGCAAAGGCGCAGAGTACGCAGAGAAGATTAAAGAATACACCATTGCATTATATAAGAAATGTGCAGAATATGCTTTGAGCAAAGGCATTATTATTGCAGATACCAAGTTTGAGTTCGGTCTGGATGAAAACGGAAACGTAGTTTTAGGCGATGAAATGCTGACGCCGGACAGCTCCAGATTCTGGCCGTTGGAGGGATATGAGGCAGGAAAATCCCAGCCTTCCTTCGATAAGCAGTTTGTAAGAGACTGGTTAAAGGCAAATCCGGACAGCGATTATTTACTTCCGGAAGAAGTTATCACAAAGACAGTAGATAAATACGAAGAAGCATTTGCACTGTTGACAGGCAAGAAATTTGCATAGGGAGAACCTGCATTTATGAATAACAAGGAATGGAAAGAACCAGCATCCTTCGGAGATGCGGATTTCCGTGAAAACGGAATACATGCGGATGAGCTGCATGAGGAGTGCGGCGTTTTTGGAATGTATGATTTTGACGGAAAAGATGTTGCGTCCACGATTTATTACGGACTGTTTGCGCTGCAGCACCGGGGGCAGGAGAGCTGTGGTATTGCAGTCAGCGAAACCAACGGACCCAAGGGAAAAGTAACCTCCTACAAGGGAATGGGTCTGGTGAATGAAGTGTTTACCCAGGAAAATTTAGAGCCCATGCACGGAGATATCGGCGTGGGGCATGTGCGTTATTCCACTGCAGGGGCGTCCACCCGTGAAAACGCACAGCCTTTGGTATTAAACTATGTCAAGGGAACGTTAGCCCTTGCTCACAACGGAAACTTAATCAATGCAACGGAATTGAGAAAAGATTTAGAGTACACCGGAGCGATTTTCCAGACCACCATTGATTCCGAGGTGATTGCTTACCATATTGCAAGGGAGCGTTTAAATTCCAAAACGGTAGAAGAGGCGGTCAGCAGAGCATGTAAGAAGATTAAGGGGGCGTATTCTTTAGTGGTTATGAGCCCGCGGAAATTAATCGGCGCAAGAGACCCCTTCGGTTTTAAACCGCTCTGTATCGGAAAAAGGGACAATGCCTATATTATCGCTTCGGAAACCTGCGCTCTTGACACGGTGGGAGCGGAGTTTGTCAGAGACGTGCTTCCGGGAGAGATTGTGACCATCACGCCGGAGGGCGGCATTCAGTCCGATTTGTCCATGGCGCTTCCGAAACAACAGGAGGCAAGATGTATTTTTGAATATATTTATTTTGCAAGACCCGACAGCCACATTGACAATGTCAGCGTCTATGCGTCCAGAATCCAGGCGGGAAGGTTTTTAGCCATCGACTCCCCGGTGGATGCGGATTTGGTGGTGGGCGTACCGGAGTCCGGCAATGCGGCTGCATTAGGATATTCCTTACAGTCCGGGATTCCTTATGGGACAGCCTTTGTGAAAAACAGCTATGTGGGAAGAACCTTTATTAAGCCCAAGCAGAGCAGCAGAGAGTCAAGCGTCCGGGTGAAGCTCAACGTTTTAAAGGAGGCAGTAAAGGGCAAGCGCGTCATTATGATTGACGATTCCATTGTCCGCGGAACTACCTCGAATCCAACCATCAAACTGCTTCGTGACGCCGGAGCGACGGAGGTGCATGTCCGTATCAGTTCCCCGCCGTTTTTATGGCCCTGCTATTTCGGAACGGATATTCCGGAGCGGGAGCAGCTGATTGCCTATAAGCATTCCGTGGATGAGATTCGTGACATTATCGGGGCGGATTCCCTTGGATATCTTGGCATTGACCGTTTAGAGGAAATGGTGGACGGGCTGAACATCTGCAAGGGATGCTTTACCGGAAAATACCCCATGGAGCCGCCGAAGGAAGATATCCGCGGAGATTTTGAGAGATAAACAGACAGAACAAGAATGTTTGAAGGTACAGTGGAAAAACTATGATTTGGAACTGCCCGCTGTACGCAGTCTGCAATAAAAAAGGAGAAATCAATATGAGTACAGATAGATATACAAGCCCCCTGTCGGAGCGGTATGCCAGCAAAGAAATGCAGTACATTTTTTCCCAGGATATGAAGTTTAAGACCTGGAGAAAGCTGTGGATTGCTTTAGCTGAGGTTGAGATGGAGTTAGGGCTTTCTGAGAACGGCAAACCTGTCATTTCTCAGGAGCAGATTGATGAGTTAAAGGCTCATGCCGAAGATATCAATTATGATGTGGCGAGAGAGCGTGAGAAGCTGGTGCGCCATGACGTTATGAGTCATGTATATGCTTACGGACAGCAGTGTCCGAAGGCGGCAGGCATTATCCACTTAGGAGCAACCTCCTGCTATGTGGGCGATAATACAGATATTATCGTTATGCGCGAGGCGTTAAAGCTGGTGCGCACAAAATTAGTAAACGTTATTGCAGAGCTGGCAAAATTTGCAGATACCTATAAAAATCTGCCGACTCTGGCATTTACCCATTTCCAGCCTGCACAGCCAACTACCGTTGGGAAAAGGGCAACCCTCTGGGCGCAGGAATTTATCATGGACTTAGAGGATTTAGACTATGTGATGGGCAGCCTGAAATTATTAGGCTCCAAGGGAACCACAGGAACTCAGGCAAGCTTTTTGGAGCTGTTTAGCGGAGACCAGGAAACCATTGACAAGATTGACCCGATGATTGCGGAAAAAATGGGCTTCGAGCAGTGCTACGCCGTTTCCGGACAGACCTATTCCAGAAAAGTGGATACCAGAGTTGCCAACATTTTAGCGGGCATCGCAGCCAGCGCCCACAAAATGTCCAACGATATCCGTCTGCTACAGCATTTAAAAGAAGTGGAAGAGCCTTTTGAGAAAAATCAGATTGGTTCCTCTGCCATGGCATATAAGAGAAATCCGATGCGTTCCGAGCGTATTGCGTCCTTATCCCGCTATGTGATGATTGACGCTTTAAATCCGGCGATTACCTCTGCTACCCAGTGGTTTGAGAGAACCTTAGATGACTCTGCCAATAAGAGACTTTCCATTCCGGAAGGGTTCCTTGCCATTGACGGTATCTTAGACCTCTGCTTAAACGTGGTAGACGGTCTTGTGGTTTATGATAAGGTTATCACAAAACATATGATGGCGGAGCTTCCGTTTATGGCGACAGAAAACATTATGATGGATGCGGTAAAGAACGGCGGAAACCGCCAGGAGCTGCATGAGAAAATCCGTACCCTGTCTATGCAGGCAGGAAAGACGGTGAAGGAAGAGGGAAAAGACAATAATCTGTTGGAGCTGATTGCGGCGGATGAAGAATTTAACCTCACCTTAGAGGAATTGCAGGCAACCATGGAGCCTTCGAAGTATGTGGGACGTGCGCCGATTCAGGTGGACAAGTTCTTAGCGGAGGTAGTAAATCCGATTTTGGAGGCAAACAAGGATATCCTGGGTGTGAAGGCTGAGATTAATGTATAAATTTAGTTGTAATAGGTTGGAGAAACTGGACGGAAGGTTAAAGTAGTTTTACTGGGCGTCCGGCAGAATATATTCTGACAACAAAAAACCGGAACGATTTTTCTATTCTGTATAGAGACAGAGGGGAGAGCGTTCCGGTTTTTTTATTTTTGCATAGGAGCAAAGAAGAAATTGCTCCGGTTTTTATTTGTTTTGTAGACGGGATTTAACGGTAATCTCCCATATAAAACAACGCCACCGTCCCAGGTCCGGAATGGGCGCCGATGGTAGGACCGATATAATCAATGACAAAGCTTTCCAGCCCTAATCGCTCTTTTATCAAATCCGCCACAAACCGGGCGTCCTGCTCACAGTCCCCATGGCTGATGAATACCACATCATTTTTGTCCTTCCAGGAACCAATCTGTTTTTCCATGCAGTCTACAAGACCGATTAGGGATTTCTTCCGTCCCCGGACCTTGCTCAGCATAACCAGATGCCCCTCATCATCTACGTGCAGTACGGGCTTTAGGTTAATCATGGTACCCAAAACGGCAGCGGTTTTGGACAGGCGTCCGCCCCGGTGGAGGTGGAACAGGTCGTCCACAGTAAAATTGTGAACCAAATGCAGCTTGTTTTCCTCTAACCAGGATACAACCTCGTCTAAAGATTTTCCCTCTTCCTTCATTGTGACTGCCTTGTGGACGAAAAGCCCCTCCCCTAAGGTGGCAGCTAAAGAGTCGACGATAACCACACGGCGTCCCGGATATTTTTCTTCCATTTCGTCGGCAGCGATATGGCAGTTGCTGCAGCTGCCGCTCATGCCGGAGGAAAAGGCAATGTGGAGAATATCCACATCCTGCTCCTTTAAAATATCGTCGAATAGAGCGGCTGCCTCCTGCGGGTTTACCTGTGAGGTGGTAGGCAGGGAGCCGTTCCGCATTTTATCGTAAAATTCTTTCACTGGCATTGGATTTTCCCAGGTATAAGTAACGCCGTCTAACGTATAGGGCAGCGACATGATGCGAAGTCCGTGTTTTGCCACATATTCCGGGGATAAATCTGCTGTAGAATCGGTAGTAATAATAAAGTTACGCATGAATCCTCCTATTTTAAAAATTCATTTGCATGAAAAGTTTCTATATGAACAAATTCATTATATATGATAGAGGAAAAAAAGGAAAGTTAAAAATAGGTATTTACAATATTAGGAAATTGATGTATTATACTAATATCTTTTTTATCAAATTTGTGAACCAGACAGAAAACTTTGATTCGTTGTAGGAAACAGAGTTGGGGTTTGGTGCATATAGGGACAGAGCATCCCTGGCAATTCTATGCTTTATAAATAATCACCAAAACAAAACAGCATAAGGAAACCAAAGGCTTTTTTGGCGTGCGCAAAACCTGGCTCTGATAAGAGAAGGAGGCGGTATGTTTGTAAAAATTGCATTTTGCGGGGAAACGGAAGCAAACACTGCAAATATGTTTTCCCTGGCATGGATGGCGGCGCTGCAGAAGCCGGCGTGGGCGGTTCTTGCGGAGCGGCGGGAGAAACGTTACATACTCTGGAAGGGCGTTTCAAACCAGAAGCTTTTATTTCTTGACTGCGGGGAGGGAAAGACCGGACGGGCAAAAAGGTATTGGAAAGAGGCGGATATCCGGGTTTTTCACATCACGCCGGAACAGAAAAATTTAGAGCAGTATATTCTTTGTAAAATGCCGGGTGGGGAGAATCCCTTTTTTCTGGTGGGAAATTACCACGGGGAAAAGAGTGAGTTAAAGACCCGCTTGAGGAATATTTACCGCATTGAAGAGGAAAATCTGGGCTGGCTTCCCTATAACAATGAGTATGCTTATGCCTTTGAACGGGGAAAGGCGGCGCAGTTCATACAGAGATATTATCGGGGAGAACGGACAGAGCATAACCGTTGTTTTTTTGAAGAGTTGGAGCGCAGCCTCTTTTTGCTTCAAAAAAGACTGGAAACAAAGGAAAATTATCAGAATATGGGAGGTAATCTTTTATGGAACAGGTAATGAAACATTATGGAAATGCAATTCTTGCAGTAATCGTTCTGCTGGCATTGGGCGCAATTATTGTGGCGGCATTGTCGTCAGACGGGTATGTTGCAGGGGAGTTTAAAAGCGCTCTGACAGGGTTTTTCGGAAATATGAGCGGCTTGGGCGGTGTGGCGCCGACACCGTAGATTATGCGGAAAAGCCCACACGAACAAACATGTGGGAAGAGACAGAAAATAATTTGTAAGATGGGATGGCGGAATAAAATCTGCCGTCCCGTGAAAAAACGAACACAGTCTTGTAAGAAGAGGAACATAGCCTTACAGGGCGGAAGGGATATGTGTATGAGGGAGGGAAAATGGAAGATTTGATGTTTACGCCAGGGGAAGAGCAGTTTGGCGTTTTCTGGAAATATTTGCAGATGCCGGAAGTGACGGATGTGGATTACAACGGGAAGGAATTATGGATTACCCATCTGAAAAGGGGAAGATACCGGGTGGAGGACGAGGTGACGGAACGGTTTCTTGCTGCCTTTACCCATAATATTTCAAACTGTATCAATAAGCAGTTTAACAATGCCAATAAGATTTTAGAGGCGGATACGAAGGAGCTGCGTATCAGTATTCTTCACGATTCTGTGGCGATGACGGGGGTTTCTGTCTGTATCAGGAAGTCTCCGGCGCTTATCCGTAATACCATAGACAGTATGGTTCAGGGCGGTTTCTGCCCGGAAAAAGTGCTTTGCCTGCTGGTGAATTGTGTACAGGCGAAAATGAACTTTGTTTTCGGGGGAGAGCCGGGAGCCGGAAAAACCGAGTGTGCAAAGTTTTTTATGCAGTTTATTCCAAAAGAAGAGCGGGTGATTACCATTGAGGATTCTTTGGAAATTCATTATGCGGATATCAATCCGGGGGCGGATGCAGTGGAGCTGCGGATTTCGCCGGGATTTACCTACACGGACGCCATCAAGGCGTGCCTGCGGCAGAATCCCAGATGGCTGATGCTGTCGGAGGCGCGTTCCACAGAGGTGACGTCCCTGTTAGAGCAGTGGAGCACCGGGGTAAACGGCTTTACCACCATTCATTTAGATGATTTGCGGAAACTGCCGGACCGGATACAGAATATGATGGGGAATGTGAAGGATGCGGACCGTATGGAAAACAGAATTTACCGTTATGTCAATGTGGGGGTTCTGATACGGCGGAGGAAACTGCCGGACGGCACCATAGGGCGGTATATGGAACAGCTCTGCTTCTATGCAAGGGAGGGAGAAGAGAATAAAATATATATGCTTATGAAGGACGGAGAGCTGATTTCGGAGGAACTGCCGGAGGATATTCTGCGGAAGCTGCGGTATGCGGGTATCGAGAAGCCTTTTGACAGCGCTAATCTGCAGCGTTACCGGAAGGAGGGAAAGTAAGTGAGAGAAAAGCTAAAGCTGTTAAATCCCAAAAATCTGGAGAAGGAAGTACACCGCTATGGATACCACTGGACCTGGAAATCCCAGGCTGCTCTCACCGCCGCGGCGCTTTTTGGCATGGGGATTGTAGGATTTGTCTTTCAGCTGCAGGCGGGCTGCCTGGCGGTGATTATGGCAGTCATGGTTTTCCTGCTTCCGGTGCTGGTGCTGGATGTATTTTTGAAAATGTTTGAGCAGAAACGTTTTTCCGATGCAGCAACTTATATGGAGCAAATGCTGTATTCTTTCCAAAAATCAGAAAAGGTTCTTATTGCCCTGAAAGAAACCAGGGAACTGTTTGAGGACGGGCAGATGAGGCAGGTCATACAGGAGGCTGTCCGGTACATAGAGCGGGGACAGGCGGGAACAGAAGGAGGGATTTTAAAGGAGGCGCTGCAAATCATTGAACATGCCTATAGCTGTACAAAACTTCGGATGGTGCATGAATTGCTGGTCAGCGCAGAAACTTATGGCGGGGAGACAGAGCAGTCTGCTTTGCTGCTGCTAGAGGATTTAGAACTCTGGAAACGGCGTGGATATCAGTTGCAGCGGGATAAGAAAAACAGCCATAGGGATAATATGATATCCATTGTGGTGGCGACGGTGCTCTGTGCGGTGGCGCTGTATGTGTTAGACGCTATGAAAGGTCTGTTTGTGACGGCGGCAGCCCCCTTTGAAATTTTTCAGGTTCCTGTGATTCAATATTCTTCTCTTTTCTTTATCCTGTTTTCCCTGTTTGTTTTTGCAAAAAGTACGAAAAACCTCAACCGGAACTGGCTGAAAGAAGAAGGTGTGAGGGAAGAAAAATATATTCTGGAAAGCTACCGGATGATAATGGAATATGATGAGCGGCGGGAAAAGAGAAAAAGTCTGCTGTGGGCGGCGCCGTTTTTGCTGGCGGCGGCAGTGTGCTTCTTCTTTTATAAAAAGTGGATTGGAATTTTAGCATTAGGAATCGCCTGCTTTCTGCTGCTGCAGCATAAAACGGGCTATGGGCTGGCGAAAAAGGATGTGACGGAAGCGCTTTATCTTGCCTTTCCCCAATGGCTGATGGAGATTGCGCTGCTGCTGCAGGGCAATAATGTGCAGGTTTCCATCGGAAAATCCATTCAGGGGGCGCCGGAGATTTTAAAGCCGGAGTTAGAAAAGCTGTTAGAACGGCTGCAGGCAGACCCGGAGCGGCTGGCGTCCTATACGGATTTTTGTAAAGATTTTGATATTCCTGAGGCGTCAAGCTGTATGAAAATGCTTCATGCTATTTCCGAGTCGGGAACCGGGAACGCCAAAATACAGATTCATGAGCTGATGAAGCGGGTCAGCGAGATGCAGGCAAAGGCGGATGAAATCAGAAACAGGAATATTTCTTTTCAGATGAAGATGATTTTCGCCTATCCGGTGATTGCAGCTACGGTAAAATTGCTGATTGATTTGACGGTGGGAATGCTCTATATGTTCCGCATGTTAGGCGGTATGGGAGGTGCGCTATGAAGCATATTGTAAGTGCATTCAGCACATTGCTGGTATTGTTGGTAAATATAGGTATCTGTATCGGGGCAGTTACCGTCAGCAGCCAGGTGGCGGCGGCAAAGGAGTATAAGGCGGATGTGATTTCAGAGATTGAAAACAGTAATTTTAATCCCAATGTTATTGCCGCCTGTGTCCGGCAGGCTGCCGATGCGGGCTATGAGCTTGAGGTAAGAAATTCTACGGATGCCAATAATGAAGTACAGACGGCAGAGGTTATTTTATCGTATACCTATGAGTTTCCGGTGCTGGGGATTTCCCAGAGGAAAACCACCCGTGGAATCGCAAGATAGAGGTTCGTCGGCGGAAGAAATTCATCGGAGCTTGAGGGGAAGAACGCGTGGAATTGCAGGGCAGAAGGGAAGGTGGAAAATATGGAACATGTGATTGCGGAGGCAGGAGAAGCGCTATTGGAGCTGTTGGCGGGCGGCAGTGTGATTTTTATGTTTGCAAAACTGCTGGATTATGCAGCGTCATTTTGACTGGAGAATAAAATAGTTTCAGTGGAGAAAACAGCATGTTTATGAAACTGCTGGACTATGCAGCCAGTGTTAGTTTGACTGGGGAATAAAGATAATTTAATTTGGAGGGAATTATGGAAGAGATTATAGAACATTTTGGAACGGGGATTCTCAGCGGTGCGGCGGGAGTTATGCTTTTTCTTGTGTTTGTAAGCTGGATAAAAAGCGGGGGAATCATTTATGAGACGGTGCTGCTGTTTATGGAAAGTATCTGTGGCTGATGGTATGATGACACGAATGGAAAGCCGCGGCTACTGGTATCTTGCAGCTGGTATGATGGCTAACGGAAGAGGCATCGTAGTTGGTGAAAAAAAGAAAGCTTGGGAATGAAGAGAAGGATTGGAGGAAGATATGCAGAGAATTATAAGTATTTACGGAAAATTTCTGCTCAGCGCTGTGGTGGTGCTGGCGTTGGTATTTATTTTATTTGCCGGAGTCACGGACGGGGAAGGAAACCGCGGTGTTTTTCAGATTGCAGGGGCGCACCTGGACACGGGACAGGAACGGATACAGCAGGATGGAGCCTTTGGGGTGTTAGAAACAGAGAACAGGAAAGCAGCGCCCCGGATTTTCTTAGAGGGCGGGACAGGCTTTTCCGTGGGGAGTGTTGTGCTGACGGATTATATCAAGGCGGAGGCTTATGACGGGGAAAGTCTGCCCGTCCGTATTCTTCGGGTGGAAAATCCCTCCTGCCAGGATATTACAGCGTTGCTGTCAGCTTCGGGGGAAATTATTTTTGATGAGAGGGGCATTTATGTAGTGGAGGTTTCCGGCACGGATGAGGGAAATAGGAAAACGACAGCGAAAATAAAGCTGCCGGTGCGATAGGTGGGTGATGGGGTGAAAAATGTAGTGACAATGATAGTAAATGTATCTTTAGGAGTTCTTTTATTGTTGATTATATTGACAGTGACGGGAAGGATGAACCGGAGCATGGAGGTAAAAAGTAATTTATCCTCTCTTACAGAGGAAATTGTGGAGCATATGGGGAACAGCAGCGGATATGGCAGCCCACAGATGGCAGAGGCGGAAGCAGTAAAACAGCTTACAGAAAGGGTGGATGCAGCAGCGGATATTACTGTGGAGATGGAAAAAGCAGATGTGGAACGGGGACTTCTGGCAATGAAGGTGACAGAAAGCTGGAAACATCCCAATGGGAGAACGGGAACGGTGCAGGACTGCCGCATTGTCCTTCTGAATCAGTTAGAGGTGCAGGAGATAAGAGAAGTTACCGTAACATTTTATCTGTCAAAGGAAGCGATGGAAAATGGTGAAAAATGCTATAAATGCTGTTATCTCTACGAAGGAGATAACGTATCGCCTCCGGCGGTCCCGGTAAAACAAGGGGCGTTGTTTGACGGATGGAGGGACAGCAGTGATTATATGGCGGATTTTTCCGTGCCAGTGCAGCAGGATATTGTATATTATGCAGCCTGGAGATAGAAGCAGCTTTCAGAAAGAAAAAAGAGCTGTTGCCAACTCTTTTTCTTTTCGAATGCGTTATTCCTCAGAGGCATCCGTCTCCGTCGGAACCTCCGGTTTTTTTATGTAGATTTTTTCAATTCGGTTCTTGTCCATCTGTTCCACACGGAGCAGTACATTATCATCGGTAATGATGACCTCATTTTTTTCCGGCAGATGGTCTAACAGACCGATGAGATAGCCGCCGATAGTGTCATAATCTTCGGAGGTAAAATCTAAATCCAAATCCTCACAGATATCGTCTAAGTTAGCTGAACCCTGTACCATAAACTCCCGTTCGCTTAACTGTACGATGGGGTCCTCTTCATCCTCGTCGTATTCATCCCGGATTTCGCCTACGATTTCCTCTAATAAGTCTTCCAAGGTGATAAGACCGGCGGTAACGCCGTATTCGTCAAGGACGATGGCAAGGGAAATAGAGGATTTCCTCAGCTCAATCAGCAGTTCTGCCGTATTTTTGTGCTCATAGGTAAAATAAGGCTCCCGCATAATATCACGGACGGAAAAGTGCTCCTTATCTGTGCACAGGAGTAAATCCTTCATATTGATAATACCGATGACGTCGTCGATGGATTCCTCATAAACAGGAAGCCTTGTGAATTTGTCCTTCTTGTAAAGCTCTATTAATTCGTCGTAAGTGCTGTCCACCTGAACAAACGTCATATCAATTCTGGGAATCATGACTTCCTTTGCCTGGGCATCACCGAAATCGAAAAGGTTGTTAATCATCTCATGCTCGTCGGATTCAATCACGCCGCTTTCCTTGCTGACGTCTACAATCGTGCGGAGCTCTTCCTCTGTCATCTGCTGATTGCCGTCATTGGGATTTACCCGCAGCAAGCGCAGGAAGCCTAAGGACAGGTTGTTAATCAAAAAGATAACAGGAGTAAGGATTTTCATCAGAAATGCAATGACGCCGGAGTAGCGCAGAGCAATTTTTTCTGAATGGATGGTTGCTAATGTCTTAGGGGAAATTTCACCGAAAATCAAAATAAGAACCGTCAAAATTCCCGTTGCGATTCCTGCCCCCATGCTGCCCAACAATTTAATTGCCAGAGAAGTTGCGATGGAAGAGGCGGAGAGATTGACGATGTTATTTCCAATCAAAATGGCGCTGAGCATTTTGCCGGAATCATCCGTAATGCGGAGCACCCGTTCTGCCCGTTTGTCGCCGTCCTCGGCAAGGGTACGGATACGAATTTTGTTTACTGTGGTCAGAGCTGTTTCTGCAGATGAGAAAAATGCAGAAAGAAGAAGTAAGATTACCAAAAAGATAATCTGGGATATGGCACCTGCGTCCAAATTATGTTCACCTCAACTAAATATAATATTTTCCGGCACTGTTACAGTGCCGGAATGCTAAATTGATTACATTATATAAGAAAAATAATTATTCGTCAATACTGTAGTTTGGAGCTTCCTTTGTAATATGAATGTCATGGGGATGACTTTCACGGAGAGCAGCAGCGGAAATCTTGACGAACTTGCTCTTTTCTTTTAAATCCTCAATGGTAGGACAGCCGCAGTAGCCCATACCGGAACGGATACCGCCCACTAACTGGAATACGGTGTCCTCTACGGTTCCCTTGTATGCTACACGTCCCTCAACGCCTTCCGGAACTAATTTCTTAGCGCCCTCCTGGAAGTAGCGGTCCTTGCTGCCGTTTTCCATGGCTGCGAGAGAGCCCATACCGCGGTATACCTTGTATTTTCTGCCCTGGTATAATTCAAAGGTTCCCGGAGCTTCGTCACATCCGGCGAAAATACTTCCCATCATACATACGTTAGCTCCGGCAGCTAATGCCTTTGTCATATCTCCGGAGTATTTGATACCGCCGTCGGCGATAACAGGGATGCCAAATTCCTTTGCCACGTTGTAGCAGTCCATGATTGCGGTAATCTGGGGAACGCCGATACCTGCAACCACACGGGTGGTACAGATGGAGCCGGGTCCGATACCGACTTTTACAGCGTCAGCGCCTGCTTTGATTAAGTCGCGGGTAGCGTCGCCTGTTGCCACGTTTCCTGCAATCACCTGTAAATCCGGGTAAGCAGCTTTAATTTTTGCCACTGCGTCTAAGATGTTTTTGGAATGGCCGTGAGCGGAGTCTAAAACGATAACGTCCACATGGGCTTTGACTAATGCCTCCACACGCTCCATCATATTTGCGGTAATGCCGACGCCGGCGCCGCAGAGCAGACGTCCCTGGGAATCTTTTGCGGAAAGCGGGTATTTAATCTGTTTTTCAATATCCTTGATGGTGATTAAGCCCTTTAAATGGAACTCGCTGTCCACAATCGGAAGTTTTTCTTTTCTGGCTTTTGCAAGAATCTGTTTTGCCTCTTCTAAGGTAATGCCCTCCGGAGCGGTAATCAGATTCTCGGAAGTCATGCTTTCGCTGATTTTCTTTGTAAAATCTGTCTCGAATTTTAAGTCACGGTTTGTAATGATACCTACCAGTTTTCCGCCTTCACAGATTGGAACACCGGAGATACGGAATTTGCGCATCAAATCTTCTGCGTCCTGTAATGTATGGTCTGGAGAAAGGAAAAATGGATCTGTAATGACACCGTTCTCTGAACGTTTTACTTTATCGACCTCGTCTGCCTGAGCCTGAATAGACATATTTTTGTGAATAATGCCGATACCACCCTGTCTTGCCATGGCGATGGCCATTCTGTGCTCTGTAACGGTGTCCATTGCAGCACTCATCATAGGGATGTTCAGAACAACCTTTTTGGTAAGGTGTGTCGTTAAATTAATCATGTTTGGAGTTACTTCCGAATACTGGGGAACCAGTAATACGTCATCAAAAGTAATTCCTTCACCGATAATTGTTCCCATTTGTTTTTTCCTCACTTTCTTCTTATATTTATTGGTTTGTAAAAATGTTGTTAATTTCTGTATGATAGCAAAAAAAAATAAGGATGTCAATGTGATATAAGTCTGTATTCATAAAAAAATTTAATATTAGAACGGATGAAGGACAGGATTTGAAAAAGCTTATAAAAATGGATATTCACAAATGGGCGGATTTGTGTTATGATGACAGCGGGCGACGGGGTCCTGTCAAGGGGGTACGTCGCCCATTTTATACCTTTTAGGAGGACAAAGATGGAATTTCGACCCTGTATAGATATTCATAATGGCAAAGTAAAACAGATTGTGGGGGGGACGTTAAAGGACGCAGGAAGTCTTGCAGAGGAAAATTTTGTTTCGGAGCAGGACGCAGCATTTTATGCAAATCTTTATAAGAAGGAAGGCATCCGGGGCGGGCATATCATTCTGCTGAACCCTGTGGGAAGCGAGTATTATGAAGCCACAAAGCAGCAGGCAATGGAGGCTCTGGCGGCATATCCGAAGGGGCTGCAGGTTGGCGGCGGCATTACGGCGGAGAACGCAGCGGAGTTTTTAGAGGCGGGAGCAAGCCATGTGATTGTCACCTCCTACGTGTTCCGGGAGGGAAGAATACATTATGAGAATTTACATAAGATAGAGCAGGCGGTGGGAAAAGAGCATCTGGTGCTGGATTTAAGCTGCCGGAAGAGAAACGGGGACTATTACATAGTGACAGACCGCTGGCAGAAGTTTACAGAGGAAGTCATCCGGGAGGAACTGTTGGAGGAGCTGTCAGGGTACTGCGATGAATTTTTAATCCATGCAGTGGACGTGGAGGGAAAGGCATCCGGCATTGAGACGGAGTTGGCGGAGTTCCTCGGAAACTGGGGGAAAATCCCCATTACCTATGCAGGAGGCGTGGCGGGCTTTGCTGATTTAGAGCAGCTAAAACGCCTTGGGAAAAACAGACTAAATGTAACCATCGGGAGCGCCTTAGATTTATTCGGCGGTTCCATGGCTTATGAAAAAGTGCTAGATTATATCAATAAGGAGTGATGAGAGAATATGAGCAAGTACACAAAACAGGATATTATTCGCATGGTGGAGGAAGAGGATGTGGAGTTTATCCGCCTGCAGTTTACGGATATGTTCGGCACCTTAAAAAACGTGGCGATTACCTCCAGCCAGCTGGAGAAGGCTTTAGACAACGGCTGTATGTTTGACGGTTCCTCCATTGAGGGGTTTGTCAGGATTGAGGAATCCGACATGTACCTGTACCCGGATTTGGATACGTTTGTGATTTTTCCATGGAGACCCCAGCAGGGAAAGGTGGCGAGAATCATCTGCGATATTTATACCTCCGAGCGGAAGCCTTTTCAGGGAGACCCCCGTTACCTGTTAAAGAAAGCGGTGGAGGATGCGGCAGAGATGGGCTACCGCTTTGATGTGGGACCGGAGTGTGAATTTTTCCTGTTTAATCAGGATGAGGATGGACAGCCTACCACCATTAGTAAGGAAAGAGCCGGATATTTTGATTTAGGTCCCATTGATTTAGGGGAGAATGCCAGACGGGATATGGTGCTGACCTTAGAGGATATGGGCTTTGAAATCGAAGCCTCCCACCATGAGGTGGCTCCGGCGCAGCATGAGATTGATTTCCGCTATGACGAGGCGGTAAAGACGGCGGATAACATTATGACCTTTAAACTGGCGGTAAAGACCATTGCCAAGCGTCATGGCATGTTTGCCAGCTTTATGCCCAAGCCGAAAACCGGGGTCAACGGCTCCGGTATGCACGTAAATATGTCCCTGTCCAAGGACGGCAAAAACATTTTTGATGACCCCAATGGGGAGCTGGGCTTAAGCAGGGAGGCGTTCTGGTTCATCGGAGGAATTATCCGGCATATGAAAGGAATGACAGTGATTACCAACCCGCTGATTAATTCCTATAAGCGTCTGGTTCCGGGCTATGAAGCGCCGATTTACATTGCGTGGTCTGTCACAAACAGAAGTCCCTTAATCCGTATTCCGGTGACCAGGGGAGAGGGAACCCGTGTGGAGCTGAGAAGCCCGGATTCCGCAGCCAATCCGTATCTGACTTTGGCAGTATGCCTGCAGGCCGGGTTAGACGGTATCCGCAATCAGATTGAGCCTCCGGCAGCCATCACGGAAAATGTCTATGAGATGCGCCTGTCTCAGAAGCATGAACTTGGAATCGAAGAACTCCCGGCGGATTTAGGGGAGGCGTTAGACGCCTTTGAGAAGGACGAATATTTAAAAGAAGTGTTAGGTAAGCATATCACGGAAAAATATGTAGAGGCGAAGCGGGCAGAATGGGCAGATTACCGCTCCCAGGTGACAAGCTGGGAAATTGACAATTATCTCTATAAGATTTAAACAGGGAAACGATTTTGACCAGTTTGATTGTTGCATTTCCGAAACAGGAAACTGCAAAAAATATAAAAAAGATACTGATGCAGAACGGTCACAACGTATGTGCAGTCTGTTCCACCGGGGCGCAGGCACTGCAGAGCGCCAACGAGCTGGGGGGCGGCATTATCGTGTGCGGTTACCGCTTTGTGGATATGATGTACACGGAGCTGCATGAGTATCTGCCGACCCAGTTTGAAATGCTGTTGGTGGCTTCCCCCATGAACTGCGGGGAGCGCGATATTGAGAATTTGGTGTGCTTAAGTACGCCCCTAAAGGTAAATGAACTGCTGCAGACGGTGGAGATGATGGAATATACCATCATGCGCAGGAGAAAGAAGGCAAAGAATAAACCAAAGGAGCGTTCCGAGGATGAAAGGGAGCTGATTCGTGAGGCGAAACTTCTTCTGATGGAGCGGAATAACCTGACAGAAGAGGAAGCGCACCGTTATATGCAGAAGCGAAGCATGGATAATGGGACGGGACTAACGGAAACCGCCCAGATGATTTTGAGTTTGCTTACATGACGAAAAAGCCCGGCTGCTTGGCAGCCGGGTCTTTGTGTTTCATAGGAAATACCCTGTTATGGTAACATAGGAAAGTACGGCTTTTTCCTATGAAAGTTAGGAAAGAGCGGTTTTATTGAGAAAATTTTGGTTCCAGGTAAACAAAAAATACTTGCAGCCCGGCTGCTGCAATGATATACTGAATTACAAATCAAAATGGCAGCGCAGCCTTTTAGAAAACGGGCGGCGCCAGCGAGAAAGAATACAGAGAAAGTAAGGAGAAAGCCATGTTTAAAATCAATGAAAATTATCAGAAATTACCCGGCAGCTATCTGTTCAGCACCATTGCCAAAAAAGTGAATGCCTATTCCGCAGCCAATCCTGACAAACAGATTATCCGTTTAGGAATCGGCGATGTGACCCAGCCCATCGCTCCGGCGATTATTGAGGCTATGCACAAAGCTGTGGACGAGATGGGAAATGCGGAGACGTTCCATGGGTATGCACCGGATTTGGGTTATGATTTCCTGAGAAATGCCATCGTGAAAAATGATTACGAGGCAAGGGGCTGCGATATTTCCGCAGACGAGATTTTTGTTTCCGACGGGGCAAAGAGCGATTCCGGAAATATCCAGGAGATTTTCGGCGTTGACAATAAAATTGCGGTCTGCGACCCGGTTTATCCGGTTTATGTGGACTCCAACGTTATGGCGGGAAGAACCGGAACTTATGATGCGGCGACGGAGATGTGGAGCGACGTGATTTACATGCCCTGTACCATGGAAAATAATTTTGTGCCGGAGTTCCCGAAGGAGACGCCGGATATCATCTACTTATGCCTGCCGAACAATCCGACCGGAACCACCATTACAAAGGCTGAGCTGCAGACCTGGGTGGATTACGCCAACAAGGTGGGAGCGGTCATCATTTATGATGCGGCATATGAGGCATATATTTCAGAGAGCGATGTGGCACATTCCATCTATGAATGTGAGGGGGCAAAAACCTGTGCCATTGAGTTAAAGAGCTTTTCTAAGAATGCCGGATTTACCGGGGTGCGTCTCGGTTATACCGTCGTTCCGAAAGAGTTAAAATGCGGTGAGGTTTCCTTAAACGGCATGTGGGCAAGACGCCACGGAACCAAATTCAACGGTGCGCCCTATATCGTACAGCGTGCAGGAGAGGCAGTTTATTCCGAAGCCGGAAAAGCACAGTTAAAAGAGCAGGTTGGCTATTATATGAAAAATGCAGCCACCATCAAGGCGGGCTTAAAGGATGCAGGATACACGGTATTCGGCGGCGTCAATGCGCCTTATATCTGGTTAAAGACCCCGGATAAGATGACTTCCTGGGAGTTCTTTGATTATCTGCTGGAAAATGCCAATGTGGTAGGTACGCCGGGCTCCGGTTTCGGACCAAGCGGAGAGGGATATTTCAGACTGACCGCATTCGGAACCTATGAGAATACCGTGGCGGCGTTAGAGCGTATTAAGAAGCTTTAATTTTTCTATGGAATTTGATATCAGAATTGAAAAAAGAACCGGCGCATTTCCTGTGCCGGTTCTTTGGCTGATAAATAAGCTGAATATAGCTGGAAATCAGAGGGCTTCCGTATCAAGAAGCGTCTCTGCGTCAGGGGCAATTTCTGTATCGAAAAGAACCTCCGGTTCAAAAACGCCTTCTGTTTCGGGGACAGCCTCCGTCTCGGTAATGGTGGCATTCTTCTCCAGAAAATCCAGAACCTTGTCCTCTAAAATCCATTCCCGCAGAGAATCCTCATCATAATCTGCCAGCAGCTCGTCCGTGCTCTCATAGCCGATTTCTGTTGTGTAGCGCTCTAAGCCCTCCTGGTATTCCTTGTCGGACAGCTCTAATTTTTCCGCATCGGAGATTGCGTGGACGATAATGGTGCGGTACACCTGGGTGATGATTTCCTTCTCTAAATCTTCCTCGGTGATTTCAAATAAATCGTAAACCTCCTCCACACTTTCGCAGCCGAACATTTCCGCATAGCTCTCATAGTTCGCCTCCACTCCGGCGGCATAGCTGTCATATAAATCCTGGGAGTAGCTGTCAAAGGTGGAGCCGTCAATGACCTGCTGCAGCAGGTTTTCCCGAAGCTCATAGGTGCTGCTGTCTTCATTGTCGCTCTCCAAATCGGCACGTATTTCCTGCTCTAAAGCGTCCCTTGACTCATAACCTAACGTATCTGTGATAAAATCATCCGTTAATTCCGGTATGTTCTCCTTGGTGATGCCAAGGACGGTGACGGTGTAAGTGACGTCGCCTCCTGCAAGCTCGGTAAGATAGAAATCCGCATCATAGGTGACTGGGAAGGAAAGCTCGTCCCCAACGGAGACGCCCGTTAATTTCTCATCAAATTCGCTGCCGAATTCCGCTGAACCAAGATAAATTTCATAGCTGTCATCCCCGGTGTAGGAAAAGACCGTTTCGCCGTCTTTTTCAGCGGTTAAGTCAGCGGTAATGCTGTCGCCGTCCTCGGAGGGACCGTCGGATTCGTCGTATTCCGCATAGTCGTAAAGCATGGTTTCGATTTCTGCCTGAACGTCTGCGTCTGTGACTGTATAGACGCTCTTTTCGGCGGACAGATTTTTGTAGCTGCACAGGGTGACTGAGCCGTAGGCTTCGTCGGAATAGGCGGTTCCATCGCCGTCGGAAGAGCCGCAGGCAGCCAGGGTGAAGGGGGTCAGGGCAAATAAAACCCAGAGTAATTTTTTTCTCATTTTTTTCCTCTTTTCCATTTTTTCTAAAGTGATACATAGGAAATATTATATAGAAAAACTGTGAAAAATCAATGAAAAATGCTTGACAATACTTTGAAAGCGTCTATAATACAATTTGCAAACAAGTTGCAAATGCAAACAGCGTGCGAATGGAGGACGAAAATGATAGATATTCTCTTAGATACAGTCTTAGACAGCATAAAAATTTTACCATTTTTATTTTTAACCTACCTTTTAATGGAGTTCTTAGAGCATAAGACAGGCAGTAAGGCGCGGGAGCATATCCGCCATGCGGGGAAATTCGGTCCCTTCTGGGGCGGTCTTTTGGGCGTTGTGCCCCAGTGCGGTTTTTCCACGGCAGCCTCCAGCCTGTATGCAGGCAGGGTCATCACCGTGGGGACGCTGCTGGCGGTTTATCTTTCCACCTCTGATGAAATGCTGCCCATTATGATTTCCGAGGCGGTTCCGCTGTCTGTCATGGTGAAAATCCTGCTGACCAAGGCGGTGATTGCCATTATCTCCGGCATGGTGGTGGAATTTCTTTATGTAAATTTGTTAAAACGCCGGGAAAAGGAAATGGATATTCATGTAGTCTGCGAGGAAGAGCATTGCAGATGTGAGGACGGCATATTAAAATCGGCGGTAAAGCATACGGTAAAAATTCTCTTTTATATTCTTGTGGTTTCCCTGGCGCTAAATGTGGTAATCGGTATCGTCGGCAGCGACACCTTAGAGAGCATTTTTGTCAGCGTCCCGGTGGTGGGAGAGATGATAGCGGCGCTGGTGGGACTGATACCAAACTGTGCCTCTTCCGTGGTGATTACGGAGCTGTATTTAGACGGAATCATCGGCGCCGGGGAGATGATGTCAGGGCTGTTGGTGAATGCGGGCGTGGGAATTCTGGTGCTGCTGCGGTTAAACCGTGACCAGAAGCAGAATGCAGGCATTATTGCGGTTCTTTACGGGCTTGGCGTTTTCTGGGGCGTTGTGATAGAATGGATGGGAATCATTTTTTAAAGAGGGTGTGAGGCAATGGCAGGAAACAGTTATGCTACGGTCAGCCGGAAGAAAATTCTGGATTTTTTAAAACAGAGCAGCGAGCGAACCGTGACTGCGGCGGAAATCAGCGCTTATTTAAAGGAGCAGGACAGTGAGGTCAATATCACAACGATTTACCGCTATTTAGATAAGCTAGAGAGAGAGGGAACCGTCATGAAATATGTGGCGGAAAAGGGCAGCCAGGCGGGTTACCAGTACGTGGAAGCAGGGCACCGCTGTGAGGAGCATTTACATTTAAAATGTATGGAATGCGGCAGAATCATCCATTTAGAATGCGCATTTATGGAAGAGATTGCAGAGCATATCAGCAAAGACCATGGGTTTCTCCTGCAGTGCAAAAATTCTATCTTATATGGAACCTGCGCAGAATGCAGGCGGAGAGAGGGAAAAGATTAATAGTCTTTTCTCTTTTTTCATATAATGAAAAGAAAAATTTTAGAAACAAGGAAACCATGCAGGAGTTATCGGATAGAAGAAAAAAACGGTGTGACAGGATAAAAGCGGCGATTATGTTAGAGGGGGCGCTTTTGCTGGTGGTGGGAATGATTTTCTTTGACCATACCGGGATTTGGCGGAAAGAGACGGTGGAGACTACGGCGGAGGGTACCATCAAATGGGTGGATTTCAAGGTGTCCTACGAGGCGCTCTGCAAGGCATATGAATATGATGTGGAAACCTATGGAACAGAGGTGCATCTGAACTGGATTGAACTGCTTGCCTATGTGGCGGCGAGAAGCGGCGGGGAGTTTGGGGTGAATGCTGTTTCCGATATCAAAGACATAGCGGAGAAGCTGGAAAAGAAAGAGACAACCATGGAAGAGGCGGTGAAGGGGCTGGAATATTATCCCTATTACCACGAGGCATATGAGGCGGTGCTTGGAGGCTTTGTGGGGGAATATGAGATACAGGAGAAGGAAGGGGGAAAATATGTAAAAAAGTATGGAATGAAAGCCTTTTCTCCTATTGCGAAAGGGTTTCCCTACAGCGATTATGATGATTTCGGGGTATCGCGAAGCTATGGGTACAAGAGGCAGCATTTAGGGCATGACATGATGGGGCAGATGGGTACGCCCATCATCGCCATAGAATCCGGCACCGTCGAAGCCTTAGGCTGGAACCAGTACGGGGGCTGGCGCATCGGAATCCGCAGCTTTGACGGGAAACGCTACTACTATTACGCCCATCTGCGCCAGAATTACCCTTACTGCGAGGATTTGAAGGAAGGGGGCACCGTGACGGCGGGGCAGGTCATCGGCTATATGGGGCATACCGGATACAGCGCGAAGGAAAATGTAAACAATATCGACCAGGTTCATCTGCACTACGGGCTGGAACTGATTTTTGATGAAAAAAGAAGGGCGGAGGGAAATGAAATCTGGGTGGACTGCTATAACCTGACCCGGTTTTTGTACAAAAACCAGTCGGAGGTAAAAAAGGTGGAGGGGACGAAGGAATGGAAACGAACCCTTGATATGAAAGACACAGCGGCGCCGGAGAAAGACAGCCAGCCGGGAGCGGAGACAGGGGAGCAGGAAAAAGCCAAAAAATGAAAAAAAATAGCAAAAAACGTAAAAGCCGTTGACTTTTTCAGAGATAGGACGGAAAATATTAAGTAGAGTAAAAAAGAAAAAATACGAGAGAAGTGTGATGAAATAATGGGATTAGGAAAGAAAAAAGAGAATTTAATTAAAGCAGTTTCAGAGTTCCGGGAAGCGGATTATTCTGCAGCGCCGGAGCTGGGGGAGATTTACCGGAGGCTGAGCGGAGGCAGGAAGCAGTTTCAGGAGGCGTTGGAAAAGGATATCAGCGCTGTAATGCAGATAAGCGCGCTGGATTTGACGCTGCGTCATCATGTGGATGGAATGCTTTCCGTTTCTCATGGCGTGGCGGATTCCAGTGAGATTATTTTCGGAGCGGCGGCAGAGACTTCCGAGGCTGCGGAACAGGTCAATTCCCAGCACGAGGATTTGACAAAGACGATTATAGAGGCATCCGGTGAGACGGACGCCGTTTATAAAAAAATAGAAGCCGGTCAGGGAGAGCTGACGGCAATTAAGGAGCTTTCCGGCGAGGCAATCGGCATTTCGGAGGAAATGCAGAAGGATATGAATGTGCTGCAGAACGTGATTCAGCGGATGAATGAGGTCATCGAGGGAATCAATGCGATATCCGCCCAAACCAATCTTCTGGCGCTGAATGCGTCTATTGAGGCGGCAAGGGCAGGCGAAGCAGGCAGGGGCTTTGCAGTTGTGGCGGATGAGATACGGGGACTGGCAGAGGAAACCCAGAAGCTGACCGGAAATATGGGACAGTTCGTAACGGAAATCAAGACGGCGTCCCAGAAGAGCGCAGACAGCGCAGCAAACACCATCCGGGCGTTAGGGGACATTACAGAGCGTATCGGCAATGTATGGGAGCTGAACCATGAGAACCAGGAGCATGTGTCAAAGGTCAATGAATCGGTCAGCTCTTTAGCGGCAGTCAGTGAGGAAATCAGCAGCTCCATGGTGGAGATGGAGAACCAGACCTTCCAGATTAGGCAGCAGTGCGAGCAGCTAAAAGAAAATGCAGGGGAAATGAGGGACATTAGCAAGGAACTGCGCAAGTCCATCACTCCGGTGGAGGAGATTGAAAAAGAATTAGACGGGGCAGCAAGGGTTTTGGGAAATATGACGGATGACCCGTTTTTCCGGTTAGAGCGCGCAGAATTTGCAAAATATATCGACAAAGCGGTGACTGCCCATCAGAACTGGCTTTGCAGCTTGAAAAGCATGGTGGAGGAGCATATGGTGCTGCCGCTGCAGTTGGATTCTTCGAAGTGCGGCTTCGGGCATTTTTACTATGCCATGACGCCAAAGACACCGGAGCTGCTTCCTGTCTGGAAACCCCTGGCGGAGAAGCATAAAAAATTTCACGGGTACGGCGCAGATGTGATAAAAGCGCTGATGAATGAAGACTATGCCAAAGCAGAACAGCTGTACCGGGAGGCGGAGGAATATTCAAAAGAATTACTGGCAGACTTAAAGAAAATGAAGCAGATTGCAGAAAGTTAAAAGGGTACGGACATGACAAAGAGGAAATGGGTAATAACAGTATTACTTTTCCTTGTTCTATTTTTGGGAGGAAGGCACAGCGTGGAGGCGGCAAAGCAGCCGGAGGGGCGGGTATTATTTATCAGCTCTTATTCCTATGCCTGGGAGACCGTGCCGCAGCAGATGGAAGGGGTTCGGCAGACGCTGGGAAACGAAGTTGTTGTGGATTATCAGTTTATGGATACCAAAAATGTGGATACGGAGGAAAGCGAGCAGCTGTTTCATGACAGGCTGAACTATTTTTTGCAGATGGTTTCTGCCTATGACGTGGTGATTGTGGGGGATGACGCGGCATTTAATTTTGCATTGAAATATCGTGAGGAACTATTTCCGGGTATTCCCATTATTTTTGAGGGAGTCAATAACGTGGAGACGGCGGAGACAGCCAGTAAGGACCCGCTTATCTCCGGGGTAATCGAGAGCCTTTCCTATGGAAATACGCTGCAGCTGGCAGCAGATTTGTTCCCGGAGGCAACCCAGGTGGTGGGGATTTTGGATGACACGGTGACGGGAGTCGGGGAACGGAAGGAGTTTTATAAATACGACAGCCAGTTTCCGGATTTGGAATTTAAGGAAATCAACGCCTCACAGCTGTCCCAGGAGGAACTGATACGTCAGGTGTCTGAGCTTGGAGAAGAGAGTATTTTAGTTTATATTATGTGCAGCGAGGACGGCGACGGCAATACTTACGCATCGGCGGAAGCGGTGGAGATGATTAGCAGTAATGCGAAGATACCCACATTTTCCATTGTCTCCATTGGCATGGGGAAGGGATTTTTAGGCGGCGAGATTGTATCTCAGAAGCAGATGGGAGTGATTGCAGCGGAGATGGCGCAGCAGATTATCGACGGAGGCAGCCCGGCAGAGCTTACATTGCGCTCTGAGTCTCCCAGAACGTTCTGTTTTGATGAAAATGTAATGAAACGTTTTGATATCAAGGCCTCTGACCTGCCGGAGGATGTGGAGATTATTAACCATAAGGAAACATTTTTTGAACAGCACAAGACGGTGGTGCAGGTTTCTGTGGCGACGGTCTGTATTCTGCTGTTTCTTCTGGGCTTTATGATGGTGGACAACCGGCGGAAAAAGAAGATGAATGAAGTCATCAGCAGGGCGAATGCGAAGCTGCAGTACACCTCCCGCTATGATGTGCTGACCTCCCTTTTAAACCGCCGGAGCTTTATGGAGGATATGGAGCAGCACATTGCAGAGCAAAAAAAATTCGGCGTGATTATGTATGATTTGGATAATTTCAAGCATATCAATGACACCTACGGCCACAATGAAGGCGACGTGGTGCTGCGGGAGTTAGCGGGACGTTCGAAGGAGCTGGCAGATGAAAAAATGCAGGTTTACCGTCTGGCGGGAGATGAATTTATCGCCATTGTGGAGGACGGCAGACCGGAGATTGTGGAAAAATATGCAAAAGCAATCCGGGAGACGTTTCAGAAGCCCTACCGGATTTCGGGGGAAGAACAGTATCTTCATTCCAGCATAGGGATGGCAATGTATCCAAGGGACGGGTACAATAGCACGGAACTTATTTCCTCTGTGGATAAGGCGATGTATACTGTGAAAAACTCCGGAAAAAACGGCATGGCGTTCTATCGGGAGGGAATGTAAGATTATTCGTAATTAGTGAAAATATATTAAATGTGCCAAAGGGGATTGCAAATTGCAGTTTCCTTTGGTATTATATACCATAATTGTTGCACTTCTTGGCAGCAAAAAGTGAGAGGGTGATGCTGTGGCAGAATATACGGACTTACAGGAAGTAGACAGCGGGCACAGCAGCGCAGGGGTCAGGGCAAGAGAAGTTCAGGCACCGGAGAAAGCTGTATCGGGACCGGACGCAGAACTTCACAGTACGGAGGAGAAAAACCTATTTCAGGAGGAAGAGTTAGACTCAGAAGCGCAGACAGAGACAGAGAGTCTGCAGTATAGCGCCGATATAGGAGCTTCCGTCCGGAAACCGGATACCGGGATAAAAACCGGATTTATTCTGTGGATTGCAGCGGGCATTTTCGCGGCGGTTCTTATCTGTTGGAAAATATATAAAAAGAGATAAAAAAACGAGGGCGTTTAAGACAAGGGACGTTCTCGTTTTTTTTATACACACGGGCAGAGGAGAAGAAAACCGCTCCCGCTCGATATATAAAAACATTCAAAGAGGAGGCATGGAAGGTTATGAGAAAGCGTAACTGGAAAAAGTCAGTGTTATCGCTGTTTCTGGTGATTTGTATGCTATGCAGTATGACAAATCCCGTGATGGCGGAAAACACAACAGCCGTGGGTAAAAGCACGGAGAGTATCGGAGATATCGAAGATATCGAAGATATCACAGACGATATCAAAGAGACCGAAGCAGAGGAAGATATCACAGACGATATCAAAGAAATCGAAGCAGAGGAAGATACCGAAGGTACAACAAAGGGGACGAAAGAAACCGGAAGTACCGCAACGGAGGAAGATACCGAAGGTACAAAGGAAACCGAAAGTACCACAACGGAGAAAAGTGCAGCTGAGCAGGAAGAGGCGGCAAAGGAGACTTCCGGGGAAAATACAAAGATTGTATTAGAAGAGGTTGACGAAGAGGAAATGAGCGGCGCAGAGCTTGCCGCAGCAGCTTCCGAGGTGGAAGAGCCGGAACCGGAATACGACGAGGACGAAGTGGTCCGGGTATTCATCGTTTTAGAGAAGGATGCGGTTTTAGACGCAGGCTTTGACACAGAGGATTTAGCCTCCAACGAAGACGCGATGGAGCTGTCAGAGGAGCTCACAGCGGAGCAGGAGGAAAAAGCAGAAGAGATTTCAAGAAAAGCCTTAGGGGGCGAGACATTAGACGTCCGCTACCATTTCACCATTTTATCAAATGCCTTGTCTGCAAATGTGAAATACGGCGATATTGAAAAAATCAAAGAGGTAAAAGGGGTAGAAGAGGTTTATATCACCCCGCGCTACGAGATACAGGACAAGGGTGAGGCGGAGCCGCAGATGGCAACGGCAGGACCTATGGTGGGAAGTACCTCCACCTGGGCAAACGGATATACCGGAGCCGGACAGCGTATCGCCGTGATTGATACCGGTATTGATGCGGACCATCCATCCTTTGACGGGGCAGCCTTTGACTACAGCTTAGGGCTTACCGCAGAGAAGGCAGGAAAGACGGTGGCTTCTTACCAGCTTTTGGGAAAAGAAGAGATTGCAGCCGTTCTTCCGAATCTGAAAGCGGCTTCCAGAAAGTCCGGCTTGACAGCGGAGGATTTGTTCTTAAGCGATAAAATCGCATTTGCATTCAACTATGTGGACAATAATTTAGATGTAACCCATGACAACGACAGTGAAGGGGACCACGGAACCCATGTATCCGGTATTTCCTGCTCCAACCTGTATGTACCGTCAGCAGACGGCAGCTATACAAAGCAGAGCGCCGGAGTGGTGGGAATTGCACCGGACGCACAGTTGATTACCATGAAAGTATTCGGCAGCAATGGCGGAGCTTATACTGATGATTACATGGCGGCTATCGAGGACGCATTGCTGTTAAAATGTGACGCCATCAACTTAAGCCTTGGAAGCGCTTCTGCCGGAGAATCCGCAGACAGCGAGGCTTATATCAATGAGATATTTAAAAAACTGCAGGGCTGCAGTACTGTGGTAAGTATTTCCGCAGGAAACTCAGGCGCATGGGCGGACGACAGCATTTACGGCGGAAATATGCCGGGGGATGTCAATATGGACACCGTCGGTTCTCCGGGTTCTTATACCAACGCCCTGACCGTTGCCAGTGCAGTCAATTCCGGCTACACCGGATACGGCGCAAACTTTGACGGCGCTCATGATGTGATTTATACGGATGCGCAGGGTGCGCCTTCCATCGCAACGTTAGATACGGCGGGAAACGGAACAGAGTATGATTACATATTGTTAGACGCATACGGAACAGCTGAAGATTTGGCAAACGTAGACGTTACAGGCAAAATCCTGTTAGTCAGCCGTGGAGAAATCAGCTTTGCGGAGAAACACAGCAATGCTTCTGCAGCAGGGGCAGCGGGCGTTATGATTTACAATAACACCGCAGGAACCATTTCCATGTCCTTAAGCGGAACCACAGGAACCATTCCCTGCGCTTCCTTTACAAAGGCGGATGCGGAAGTCATCAAAAGCAATGCAGTGCAGCAGAATGGCGTTTACATCGGAAAGGTGAAGATTTTCAATGAGGTGAAAACCTATACGGACCTTCCCGACGGTTATTCCATGAGCGACTTTTCCTCCTGGGGAGTGCCGGGCAGCTTAGAGCTGAAACCGGAGATTACAGCACCGGGCGGAAATATTTACTCCACCTTAGACGGCGGAACCTATGGACAGATGAGCGGTACCTCCATGGCGGCGCCCAGCGTATCCGGTATGAGCGCATTGTTAGCGCAGTATATTAAGGAAAACAACTTAGCGGAAAAGACAGGCTTAAGCATCCGTACCTTATCCCAGTCCCTTATGATGAGTACGGCAACGCCTTTGACAGAGGCAGACGGGGAAGAATACTCCGTGAGAAATCAGGGTGCAGGTCTTGCCAATGTGGGAAAAGCCACCACTTCCCCTGCCTATATTTTAGTGGGCGAGAAAGACGGAAATGACGGAAAGGTGAAGGTGGAATTAGGAGATGACCCGCAGAAAAACGGGGAATATCATTTTTCCTTCAACGTATACAACATGGACGATAAGCCTCATGTATACACCACAGACAGCGCCATTTTGACAGAGGACATTTCAGCGGGGCTGATTACCGGAACCTCTTATAAATTAAATCCGTCTGTGTCCATTACATCCTCAGAAACCTACAGCTTCTATGACTTGAATATGGACGGCACAGTAGACGGAAATGATGCAAAGGCTATGCTTGCCCATGTCAACGGCAGTACCGTTTTGACTGTTGTGGAAGAAAAATGGGACAAGTTCGATTTTAACAGCGATGGAAAAGTAGATACTGCCGATGTGCACAGCTTCTTAAGCGCAATCAAATCCGGCAGCAGCGTAATTACCGGGGCAGAGCAGGTGATTGCAGTGAAAGACTGTACCAAGGTGGACGTCACAGTGACGCTTTCCGAGGCAGACCGCAATTATCTGGCACAGTTTGAAAACGGAATGTATGTGGATGGATTTATCTATCTGAGAGGCGGAGTGGATTTATCCGTTCCAATGTTAGCGTTCTATGGAAGCTGGGCGGATTCCTCCATGTTTGAGCCGTTCGATTTATTAGAGTTTGTAAACAATGGTGAGAACTGGGAGTATCCTTACACAACAGCGTCCCTGCAGGATTTTGATGTAACAAATTATCTTGTTTATCAGTACGCAGGCAGCAACAAGAAATTATATTATTTATCCAATATGTATTCGGAAAACGGAGACGCAGCGTACCTTCCGGAGCGAAATGCCATTTCCTCCGAATCCGGAGATATGATTAGCGCAATTTCCTATTCTCTGATTCGTAACGCAGCCCGTGTCAATGTGGGTATTACGAATGCAGATACCGGAGAGGTTTATTTTGAGTCAGAATTGGGAAGCAAGCAGGCAGAGTATTACAGCGCAAGTGCGGCTGCATGGCAGAGCACCGGATACACCGCAGCGTTGAACTGGAAGGGAACAGACAAATCCGGCAGCCCGCTTTCCGATGGAACGAAGGTAAATATTTTTGTTACCGCAATTCCGGCATACTATGACGGAGTGGACGCAGCGGCAATCCCAGGGGAAGGGCTGACCTTCTCTGTACCGATGACCATTGATAACACGAAACCTGTTGCAGTGGCAGAGCCAAAGGACACAACGGTAAGTGATGGAAAATTCAGCATAACCGTAAAGGACAACCGTTATGTAGCGGCAGTCTGTGTTTATGAAAATGACAAACAGACACTCCATAAGACCTATGATGTAAACCAGACCACAGAGGGAGTGGAGACGGAAATCGAAGTGGAAGATATGGCAGATGTATTCTATATCCGCGTGGTGGACTATGCGGGCAATTATACGACCTACCGTGTGAACCACAGCGGAGAAGCGGATACGGAGATTGTATCTGACATCTCTCTCGACAAAACAGAAGTAACATTAATTAAAGGCAGTCAGGGAAAACTTACTGCAACCTGCAAACCGGTTACGTTGTTAGATGACTCTGTAACCTGGACAAGCGATAACACAAACGTTGTTACCGTGGATAAAAACGGCGTGCTGACCGCAGTGGCAGTAGGTACGGCAGTTGTGACAGCCATAACGACAGCGAAGGGCAGCAGTGGAAATTCATTAACGGCAACCTGTAACGTGACGGTGGAGAGCCTGGAAACAGATATCAACGGTATTGTCTGGGATGAGAACGGAAATGTATTCTGGTCTGAATTTAACACTGCCACACTTCCGAACTATACAAAATTGTCAGAAAAACAGAGCAGCCGCTATATGTCAGCGGCTTACCTTGGTGGCGGCAAGGTATTGGCAGCCACCGATAATGGAAGCAGCAGCCAGACATCGGATTTGTATCTGGTGGATACTGCAAACGGTTACAGTGCGACCCTGTTAAACAGCGGTGCATATTGGTGTACAGATATGACCTACAGTACAGGAAACAACGTGGTATATTCTATCTATGGACCTTATCTGGGAATTATCTCTCCGGCTACGGGAGAAATGGCTGGACCTTATAATATCGGAATGACAGATTATATGTCAGGAATTGCTTATGTGGGTACCAGTGAAGGATATGATTACCTGTATGCCGTGACAGAGACAGGGGCATTGTGGCAGATTGCCATCAATCCGGACGAGATGAGCATGGGTAAAGCAAAATTAGCGGAAACAGGAGTGGAAACCGGATGGTATTACAATTCTCTGTGCTACGACGCTTCTAACGATTACCTGTTCTGGACCAGGTTTAATGACGGAAATAATGTGACATTGTATGCGTTGAAGGATACTTCTACAGAAACAGAAACCTCCGCAGAGAGTTTTGAGCTTGGAGATTTCGCCGATGGCGTATGGCCGATAGCGGGACTTTATCAGCCAAATACCGCTGCATCCTCCGCAGCAGCCAGCCGTATGGAAGGGCTGTTACAGGGGGCAAAGCTGGAAAAAGCTGAGAAGGTAACGGAGCTTGGCGCTATCAGAACCGCGGCAGAAATCGGAAAGTAAAAAGGGAGGAACAGATATGAAATACTTGAAAACAATGTTAGGCGCGTTCTTATGTGCCTGCGCACTGCTTCTCGGCGCAACGCCGGCAGCAGCGGAAAACAATCCGGTTTCGGTGGAGACAAAAACCGGAAACGGCACGGTGGAGCTTACTGTGAAATTGAACAATGCGGACAACCTCACCAGCGGGAAAGTAGTGGCTTACTATGATTCAGAGGTTTTAGAGATAACAGAGGCAAAAGCCGGAGGAGTGTATGAGGCGGAGGATATCAACACAGCCTATACCTCCGATGGAAAGACCGGAATTTCCTATGCAGGAGCGTCTGCAGATGCCATTGTAGCGGGAGGAAACCTGATGACGGTCACCTTTTCCGTAAAGGATATCCCGGAGCCGAAAAACGTTACCTTCGAGGTAGTGCCTGTGGAGCTGTATCAGGGAGACAATGCAGTTGCCCTGCCACAGGAATCTGTAAAAAGTGAAGTGACGGTTTCGAAAAGAGAGGGGACTTTAGTTACTCTTTCTAAAACAAAGGCAACAGTAGTAAAAGGAAAAACCTTAAAATTAAAGGCAACCGTGACTCCGGTAAGCCAGAGCGTTAAATGGTCTACCTCTAACAAGAAAGTGGCAACCGTAGATAAAAACGGTAAGGTAAAGGGAATAAAAGGCGGAACTGCCAAAATCACAGCCACCGCAGCAGACGGGGCAAAGGCAACCTGTAAGGTGACAGTGGCAGCGGTCAAATTAAACGCTTCCAAAATGCCTCTGCAGGTGGGTACTTCCACAAAAGCCCTGAAGGTGGAGACAAAATCCGTCAAGAAGGATAAGGTGAAATCCTGGAAATCCTCCAACACAAAGATTGTAAAGGTGGATAAGAAAGGAAAGGTAACCGCCAAAAAGAAAGGTAAGGCAACCATCACCGTTACCATGAAGAGCGGTGCGAAAGCAACCTGTAAGGTGACGGTACAGAAGGGAAAAGTTACCACCAAAAAGCTCACCATGTCACAGACAAAAGCAACCCTTAAGGTGAAGAAATCCCTGACCTTGACGGTAAAGAGAAATCCGATTTCCGCAAAGGAAAAGATTACGTGGAAATCTTCCAATACGAAGGTTGCAACGGTGGATAAGAATGGTAAGGTAAAGGCAAAGAAAGCCGGAAAAGCAACGATTACAGCTAAGACTTCCAATGGAAAGAAGGCGACCTGTAAGATTACCGTAAAAAAATAAGAGATTTTGATTTTTTTGGGTGACCGGATTGTCCGGTCACCTTTTTTGTCAGATAAAACCGTTTATTGGTAATTTTCAATAAGCGTTAAAAGCATTTGCGCCATTTCAGCAGGGGATTCTTTGGCGCCTGTTTTCAACCACTGAATCATTGTGTTAAAGACAGCGCCGGAAATAAAATAAAGCCGGTACCGCTCGATGGAATCATACAGCATGTCCCCTAAGGATTCCTCAATGTAGCGGTTGGTTTCCTCCAGCATGAGAGTACCAAAGCCGTTATCGTACAGCAGCAGGAGCGCATGCTGTTCTTTCAGATAATAAGACAGATGGGTGGTCAGACTTGGGCGGGTCAGGGCATCGCCAAAGTTTTTGGTGGAATAACCTAACGACGCATCAATTTCCTCCCTTAGGCGGCTGATGTATTCTTTAATGATATCTTCCTTGGAATCAAAATTACGGTAGTAAGAGGCACGCGCCACGCCGGATTTTTTCACCAGGTCTGTGACGGTGATTTCAGAGAAGTTTTTTTCTTTGAGCAGGGCGAAAAAGGCGTCTTGAATGCTTCGTTTCACTCTTGCGTTTTCCAGTTTCCTTTTATCCATGAAAATCCCTCCTTAATTAGACAAATCGTATCATGTTTTTCTCTTTGCTTCAAGAAAAAGCCCAGGAATGTGATACAAAAACCGATATTTTGACCCATGTTCTGCTATTTACTTTTTAAAAGCGACATTATACAATTTGTATCAGATATAGCAGAAAGGAGTAGAAAAATGTATAGTATTATCATCAATTTGCTGATTATTGCAAGCGGTGTGTGCTGGTCTGTTGTGTATGTTTCCAGTATCCGCACCGGATTTAAGCAGAAAACCTATTGTATGCCGTTGTTCGCATTGGGGCTGAATATCGTATGGGAGGGAATGTATGCTTTCATTGACCTGTTTGTGCGCCGTTCAGTGGGTGCGCAGGCGATTGCCAATACCTGCTGGTTTTTCCTGGACATTTTTATTCTGGTGACCTGGTTTAAGTTCGGCAAGGAGGAATTTGAAGGAGAGACGGCGAAAAAGTGGTTTATTCCGTGGACGCTTATTGTGCTGGCGGCATGTATTGCGCTTCAGGTATTGTTTGCTGTAGAGTTTGGGATAGAAGAGGGAGAGAAATATTCCGCTTATGTGCAGAACGTTGCTATGAGCGTGGCGTATCTTTATATGTTAAACCGCCGGAGGAGCTCTAAGGGACAGACCATGACGATTGCAGTCTGTAAATGTATCGGAACATTAACGCCGACTATCTATGGAGCCATGGAGGGCAACCTGTTTATTCTTGTCACCGGAATAATCTGTTTTGTGCTGGATGTGCTTTACATTTATTTCTTGCAGGGTGTTCAAAAAAAGGAATAGTTCGTTTTGAACTATTCCTTTTTTGATTCTATTTTTTCATTCCCGCACGTTTTCTTAAGGTCGGGTCTAAGATACGTTTCCGGATACGAAGACTTTCCGGCGTTACCTCTAAAAGCTCGTCCACGTCAATGAAATCCAACGCCTGCTCTAAGCTGAGCACCTTGGGCGGAACTAAGGTCAGAGCCTCGTCCGCAGAGGAAGAACGGGTGTTAGTCAGATGCTTCTTCTTACATACATTCAACTCGATATCCTCGGCTCTTGAGCAGGAACCGATTACCATTCCGGCATAAACCTTCTCGCCCGGTCCGATAAATAAGGTACCGCGGTCCTGGGCGGAGAACAGACCGTAGGTAACAGCTTCGCCGCTCTCAAAGGCGATGAGGGAGCCTAACTTACGGTAAGCGATTTCTCCCCGGTAAGGAGCGTAGCCGTTGAAAATGGTGTTGATGATACCGTTTCCTCTGGTGTCTGTCATGAACTCTCCGCGGTAACCGATTAAGCCGCGGGAAGGAATGTTAAACTCCAGACGGGTGTAACCTCCGGTCAGAGGCTTCATGTTGGTCATCTCGCCTTTTCTCTGGCTTAATTTTTCAATGACAGAGCCGGTAAATTCATCTGGAACATCCACATAGGCGATTTCCATAGGCTCTAATTTCTTGCCGTTTTCATCGGTGTGGTAGAGCACCTCCGCCTTGCTGACTGCAAATTCGTAACCCTCACGGCGCATATTTTCAATTAAAACGGATAAATGAAGCTCGCCGCGTCCCGATACTTTATAGGAATCCGGGCTGTCGGTTTCCTCTACACGGAGGGAAACGTCGGTGTTTAACTCCTTAAACAGACGGTCCCTGATGTGGCGGGAGGTGACGAATTTACCTTCCTGTCCCGCAAGGGGGCTGTCGTTTACAATAAAGTTCATGGAAAGGGTCGGCTCGGAAATCTTCTGGAACGGGATTGCCACAGGGCTTTCCGGGGCGCAGATGGTGTCTCCGATGTGGATATCCGCAATACCGGAGATAGCCACGATGGAGCCTACTTTTGCTTCATTTACTTCTACTTTATTTAAGCCGTCAAACTCGTAGAGCTTGGTAATGCGGACCTTCTGGCATTTGTCCGGCTCGTGGTGGTTCACAACCACAGCCTCCTGATTTACCTTTAAGAAACCGTTGTCCACTTTACCGATACCGATACGTCCCACGTATTCGTTGTAGTCGATGGTGCTGATTAAGACCTGGGTGTTGGCGTCCGGGTCGCCCTCCGGCGCCGGAATGTAGTCGATAATCGTCTCAAATAACGGCGTCATATCCTTACGGTTGTTGATTAAGTCATGGATTTCCCGCACAGCGTAGCCGTCTCTTGCAGAAGCGAAGAGGAACGGGCAGTCTAACTGCTCGTCGGAAGCGTCTAAATCCATGAATAACTCTAACACTTCGTCCACAACCTCATTGGGGCGCGCCTCCGGGCGGTCTACTTTATTTAAACATACGATAACAGGCAGGGAAAGCTCTAATGCCTTCATCAAAACGAATTTTGTCTGAGGCATAACGCCCTCGAAGGCGTCCACCACAAGGACAACGCCGTTTACCATCTTAAGGACACGCTCTACCTCGCCGCCGAAATCCGCATGACCCGGAGTGTCGATGACGTTGATTTTTACGCCGTTATAGGTGATGGCGGTATTTTTGGAGAGAATAGTGATTCCACGCTCCCTCTCAATATCGTTGGAGTCCATGACACGCTCCTGAACCTCCTGATTTTCACGGAATACACCGCTTTGCTTTAACAGTTCATCCACCAAGGTGGTCTTGCCATGGTCGACATGGGCGATAATGGCAATATTACGGACGTCTTCACGTTTCATTTTCATATACAAAATCTCTCTTTCCAATGTGAAATATATCGTTAAGCTGCGTTCTTTGCTGCTTGTTTTTCCTTATTAAATGTGTACCGGAAAAAACCAGCCTATATATTTTATCACATTTCCGAGAATACGCAATAGAAAATGCGACAAAAACTTTCAATACAATGAATTTCTTATCGACAAGTTTTTCGAAATTTTTACTGGCGTTCCATGGTAAAACTATTATATCAGGCAAGACCGCAGCAAAATACAGGAAAAGTAAATGCAAAGATAATCGTGCGGCAAGAGGAAGGGAGAAAAATTCATGGCAGATAAAATTTTTGAAAACAACCAGGTATCAATAGTAGGAGAAATCGTTTCGGATTTCCGATTCAGTCACGAGGTATACGGAGAGGGCTTCTATATGGTGGACATCGCAGTGAACCGTCTGAGCAACTATATGGACTACATACCTCTGATGATTTCGGAGCGCCTTATTGATGTGAGCGGAAACTTCATAGGACAGAGCATTTATGTGACGGGTCAGTTCCGCTCCTTTAACCGACATGACGAAAAGAAAAACCGATTAGTATTATCCGTGTTTGTCCGGGAAGTTGAATTTTTAGAGGAAATTCCGGAGGACATTAAGAGTAACCAGATTTTCCTGGATGGCTACATCTGTAAAGAACCGATTTACCGGAAAACGCCGCTGGGACGGGAGATTGCCGATTTGCTCATTGCAGTAAACCGCTCCTATGGAAAATCAGATTATATCCCCTGTATCTGCTGGGGAAGGAATGCAAGATTTGCCTCAAGCTTTGATGTGGGCGGTCATGTGCAGGTCTGGGGAAGAATCCAGAGCCGGGAATATGTGAAGAAGCTTTCCGAGACAGAGACAGAAAAAAGGGTGGCTTACGAGGTATCTGTCAGCAAAGTGGATTTTTTAGAGGAATTGGATTGACAGTAAGGATAGATAGTGCTATTCTCTTAGAAAAGAGATACATAGGTTAGATAGAGGTCGCGTACTTCATGAGTCGCTTTTTTGATGTGGCAGGCACAGGGGACGAAAAGCAAAAGGGGAATACGCCGAAAGGGTTTGTTTTCTGCGGACAGACGCCTTGGGCATAAAGTGAAGAACTTTATGACTGTCATCTTTTACAAGGTGGGGAGCTATCGGAGTTTATTAGATGGATTCGAATAATAAGCCGGCTCGTCATGAGCCGGTTTTTTAGGTATATCCTGCGGTACATGTTTCTCATGGGAAACGATTTGCCGCAGGAATAAAACCTATCGGGCTTCACTGCTTTGGACTATTTTCATTTTAGGAGGAAAATGCAATGTCTATTTTTAAGGGCGCAGGTGTGGCGATTGTTACGCCGATGAAGAACAATGAGGAAGTCAACTATGACAAATTAGAGGAGCTGATTGAGTTCCAGATTAAAGAGGGAACGGACTGCATTATTATCGCAGGAACCACAGGGGAAAGCTCTACGCTGACTACGGAGGAGCATTCCGCAGTCATTAAGGCGGCGGTGGAATTTACAAAACACCGTGTTCCCGTGGTGGCAGGAACCGGCTCTAACTGCACCAGAGAGGCAGTGCATTTGTCCAAAGAGGCGGAGGAAGCAGGAGTGGACGGGCTTTTGGCGGTGACTCCTTACTATAATAAGGCAACCCAGGGAGGACTCATTGATTACTACACCCAGATTGCCAATTCCGTTAAGCTTCCGATTATTATGTATAATGTGCCGGGCAGAACCGGATGTAATATTCTGCCGGAGACGGCTGCAAAGCTTTACCATGATGTGGAAAATATCGTGGCAATCAAAGAGGCAACGGGAAATGTGGCGCAGGCGGCAAGAACCATGTATTTAACGGACGGAAAATTAGACCTGTACTCCGGCGAGGACGGCATTGTGGTGCCGCTCATGGCAATCGGGGCAGTGGGCGTGATTTCCGTGTGGTCCAATATTGCGCCGAAGGACGTCCATGAGATGTGCATGGCATTCTTTGAGGGCGATACGAAAAAGGCGATGGAAATCCAGTTAAAAGCACAGCCGTTAGTGGACGCCCTCTTTAGCGAGGTAAATCCGATTCCAGTGAAAAAGGCGTTAAACCTCATGGGTATGGAGGTTGGCTCCCTGCGCTCCCCATTGACGGAGATGACAGAGGCGAATGCGGCGAAGTTAGCAGAGGCAATGAAGAATTATGGGCTGAAAGTGAATGCCTAGTTAGTGATATCTGACAAAGAGAGAAGTAACTTTGGCTGATTATCAGCGCGGCAGCATACCAGATTTGGAAAAAACAGAGAGGACAACAACATGATAAAAGCAATTATGAACGGCTGTAACGGCAAAATGGGACAGGTGATTACGGGTATCTGCAAAGAGGACGACGGCATTGAAATTGTGGCGGGAATTGATTTATATGACGGTATCAAAAATGATTATCCGGTCTTTCCGAATATTTCCCTCTGTGATGTGAAGGCGGACGTGATTATTGATTTTTCCAATGCCAAGGCAGTGGATGATTTGTTAGTATACAGCGAGGACAAACAGATTCCGGTGGTTTTATGCACCACAGGGCTTTCCGAAGAGCAGATTGCCCATGCCCATAAGGCGGCGGAGAAAACAGCGGTATTAAAATCCGCAAATATGTCTCTGGGGATTAATACCCTGATGGAGCTGTTGAAACAGGCTGCCTCCATTCTTGCCCCGGCGGGGTTCGACATGGAGATTGTGGAGAAGCACCATAACCAGAAGTTAGACGCTCCCAGCGGTACGGCGTTAGCGCTGGCGGATTCTATGAATGAGGCGCTTAATAATGCCTATGGATATACCTATGACAGAAGCAAAGAGCGTAAGAAGAGAGAAAAATATGAGATTGGCATTTCTGCTGTCCGGGGCGGCAATATCGTAGGGGAGCATGATGTGATTTTTGCAGGGCTTGACGAGGTGATTACCTTTCAGCACACGGCGTATTCCAGAAGCGTATTTGGAAAGGGCGCTGTGGAGGCTGCGAAGTTTTTGGCAGGCAAGCCGGCAGGATTTTATGATATGAGTGATGTGATTAAAGAGACGATTGCAAATAGATAGGAAAAGAAGAACTCCGTTTCGTGAAAATCTGGGAAACGGAGTTTTTTGATTTTGGAGGCGTATGATGGAAAAGAATGGGATAGGGGAAAATCCGTATCAGAAAAAGGAAGCGTTAAAAGAATATTTAAGAGAGCTTGGCAGCGTTGTCGTGGCTTTCTCCGGCGGCGTGGATTCTACGTTTCTTTTAGCAGTCGCCCACGAGGTCTTAGGGGAGCGGGCGGCTGCCGTAACGGTGGAGTCCGCTTTTTTCCCTGCCAGGGAGGCGGAAGAAGCGAGGGAGTTTTGCAGAAACAGGGGCATTACCCAGATTATCTGTCCGGTGAAGGTATTAGAGGTGGAGGGAATCCCGGAAAATCCCAAAAACCGCTGCTATCTCTGCAAAAAGCATATTTTTACGGAGATAAAGGAAAAGGCGGCGGAGCAGGGCTTTTTTTCTGTGGCGGAGGGCTCGAATATGGACGATACCGGGGACTACAGACCGGGACTTAAGGCGGTGGAAGAATTAGAAATCTTAAGCCCTCTGCGGAAGGCAGGGCTTTTCAAAGCGGAAATCCGGGAATTGTCGAGAGAGATGCGCCTTCCCACCTGGGAGAAGCCTTCCTTTGCCTGCCTTGCCTCCCGGTTTGTCTATGGCGAGGAGCTGACGGAAGAAAAGCTTGCCATGGTGGATAAGGCAGAGCAGCTTTTGGCGGGGTATGGTTTTCGCCAGTTCCGGGTGAGGATTCACGGGAAGCTGGCACGGATTGAGGTGCTGCCGGAGGAAGTGGAACGTCTGCTTATGCCAGAGGTGCGGGGTGAGATTGCGGAGAAGTTTAAGGAGTATGGGTTTGCTTATGTTTCGGTGGATTTGGAGGGGTATCGGCTGGGGAGCATGAATGAGGTGCTGTAAAGGAGTTTTTTGTTAATAAATTAACTTAAGTTGATTAAGAAAAGTACTCTGTGTTAAGATAAATCATAGTGAGTATGGAAATCATAAGAGAAGGATATCACATTACTATGGAGGAACCAATGGAAAAAACAGACCTACGCTACCTGAAAAGCTTATCAAAACAATACCCTACCGTTGCCGCAGCCGCAACCGAAATTATCAACCTGCAGGCGATTTTAAGCCTTCCCAAGGGGACGGAGCATTTTATCACCGATATTCACGGTGAATACGACCAGTTCCAGCATGTCCTAAAAAACGGCTCCGGCGCAATCAAGCGGAAAATCGAGGACGAGTTCGGCAATGCCATCAGCGCAGCGGAAAAAAAGGCAATCGCCACTCTGATTTACTACCCGGAACAGATGATGGAGCAGATTCTGAGAACAGAAGAAAATATGGAGGACTGGTACAAGGTTACGCTGTACCGCCTGATTCGTATCTGCAAAAGCGCTTCCTCAAAATACACCCGTTCTAAGGTCAGGAAGGCGCTGCCGAAGGATTTTGCCTATGTGATAGAGGAGCTTTTGACAGGACGGCAGGAGGTTTCCGACCAGGAGGCATACTACAATGAAATCATAAATTCTGTTATCCGCACCGGAAGGGCAGCGGAGTTAGTTATTGCCTTCTGCAACCTGATTCGCCGTCTGGTGGTAGACCATCTCCACGTGGTGGGGGATATTTTTGACAGAGGACCTTATCCCAACCTTGTGATGGACACGCTGATGGCACACCACTCCGTGGATATCCAATGGGGCAACCATGATGTTTACTGGATGGGGGCGGCGGCAGGAAACCCGGCGTGTATCTGCAATGTGATTCGGATTTCCGCAAAATACGGAAATCTGGATTTGTTGGAGGACGGTTACGGAATCAACCTGGTGCCCCTGGCGCGGTTTGCCATGAAACAGTATGACAAGGACGCCTGCAGCTGTTTTAAGCTGGACTACCGGGAAGAGGAATATGATGTGAGGGACGCCTTTTTGGATGAAAAAATGCATAAGGCTATCACCATTATCCAGTTTAAACTGGAGGGGCAGATTATCAGGAACCACCCCGAATTTCAGATGGAGCACCGTCTGCTTCTGGACAAAATTGACATTGAAAAGGGAACGGTCAAGGTGGAGGGGGAGGAATATCCGTTGAAGGACACCTATTTCCCCACGATTGACTGGGAAGACCCCTATGCGCTGTCTCCGGACGAGGCGGATGTGATGGAGCGGCTTACCATGGCGTTTCTCAACTGCGAGAAGCTGCAGAAGCATGTGCGCTTTCTGTTCGCCAAGGGCAGTCTGTATAAGGTGTACAATGGGAATCTTCTCTATCACGGCTGTGTGCCGATGAATGAGGACGGCAGTTTTACCAGGGTCAATGTCTATGGAAAGGAATACGCCGGAAAAGAGCTGTATGACGTGTTGGAAAGCTACGCCAGAAAGGGATATTATTCCATTGACCCCGTAGAGAAGAAAAAAGGGCAGGATATTTTGTGGTTTATCTGGGAAAATCAGAATTCCCCGGTGTTTGGAAAAGCGAAAATGACTACCTTTGAGCGGTATTTCATTGCGGATAAAAAGACCCATGAGGAAATCAAAAACCCTTACTACCGGCTGCTGGAAAAGGAGGAAGTGGTGAACCGGATTTTAGCGGAGTTTGGCTTAGAGGGCTCCGAGGCGCACATCATCAACGGTCATATTCCGGTGGAGGCGAAAAAGGGCGAATCCCCGGTGAGATGCAACGGAAAGCTGCTGATTATTGACGGTGGATTTTCCAAGGCATATCAGTCGAAAACCGGAATTGCAGGATATACTCTGATTTACAATTCCTTCGGGCTGGTGCTTGCCGCCCATGAACCCTTTGAATCGGTGGAAAAGGCGGTGAGAGAGGGCAGCGATATTGTGTCCCACACCGTTCTTGTGGAGCATGTGGTAAAGCGGAAAACAGTGGCGGACACAGACAACGGACGGGCGTTAAAGGAAACCATAAGAGATTTAGAGGCGCTGCTGCGGGCTTACCGGGCAGGAACCATTGCAGAGGGAGACGAGCAGGCGAATTATTAAAAGTCGGAGAGACGAAACAGGATAGAAGCCGATAGGCGAAAGGAGCTATTTTTATGTTAATAGGAAATCATCTTTCTTCCTCGAAGGGGTATCTTGCCATGGGGAAAACGGCAGTTTCATTAGACGCCAACACCTTTGCTTTTTTCACCAGAAATCCCCGGGGAGGAAAGGCGAAGGAGATTGACAGGGAGGACGTGGAACGGTTTTTGGAATTTGCCGGGGAGCATTCCTTTGGAAAGCTGGTGGCGCATGCACCCTACACCATGAACCTTTGTGCGGCAAAGGAAGATGTGCGGAATTTTTCTAAGGAAGTGATTGCGGATGATCTAAAACGGATGGAATATACGCCGGGAAATTATTATAATTTCCATCCCGGTTCCCATGTGGGGCAGGGGGCGGAGAAGGGCATAGAGCTGATTGCGGAAGCGCTGAATGAAGTGCTGGCGCCGGAGCAGACGACTACGGTGCTGCTTGAAACCATGGCGGGAAAAGGCAGTGAAGTGGGAAGAAGTTTTGAGGAACTCCGCCGGATATTAGATAAGGTTGAGCTGCAGGAGAAAATGGGCGTCTGCTTTGATACCTGCCATGTCTGGGACGGAGGTTATGATATTGTAAACCATTTAGATGAGGTGCTGGAGGAATTTGACCGGGTGATTGGTTTGGACAAGCTTTATGCCGTGCATTTCAACGACAGCATGAATGAGTGCGGCACCCACAAGGACCGGCATGCCAGAATCGGGGAGGGCTGTATCGGACTTTCCGCCATGAAGCGTGTGGCGACCCACCCGCTGCTGGCGGGAAAGCCGTTTATTTTGGAGACGCCCAATGACGACGAGGGATATGCAAGGGAGATTGCGCTGGTGAGAAGCTGGGGTGAAAGATGTGAGTTGCTTAGCTTTGACAAAAAGGAGAATGCAAGATGAGTTGACAAATGAAGAACTAATAGAATGTTTGAATATTCCCAATGTTCCGGTGCTTCAACACACAATACTTAGATTAATAGAAAGAAAAGTGCAAAATCCGAAGGTTTGCATTAAACTTTTGGAATATAGTAAATGTATGGATGTTAGATTTAAGATTTTAGGATTATGTAAGATTGGACATTTGGCTATTTATGCGTTGAAAAGATTAGAGTATACAGATGGGGAATAGTGATGAATAAAATTATTAATCTGGAACAAATAACAGATTATGAGATGTATAATCCTATATTGACATTAAGCGAAGATTTAGATTTTGATAATCGCTTTTGTGTTTTAAATACAAAAGGGGGGAATATTGCATTTTCATACTATGATTTAGGAATTACCCCTAATTTTATAGTACAAGATACGATATTATTTTTAAGCTTTGGAAAAGGTTATTATATTGTGGATTTAAAAGAAAATGCTATACTATGTCAATCTGATGATTCATTATCGGTTATTTTTGAAATTGTAAAAGTTGATATGCAGTCTTGCATTGTATTTATCGGAGAAATCTCTTTAATATGTTTTAGTTTAGAAGGAAAATTAATGTGGAAAAACAGTTATAGGAAAACAATATTTGATTGGTCTATTACGGATGACGGGCTCTTTATAGTTTTTGAAAATAATGAGAAGTGGTTAATTTCATATGAAAATGGTAATGGTGCAACGGTAGATTTATGGCAAAGAAACTTGAATAAGTTGCAATAGGAGGATATGGTATGGAGACAGTTTCTAAAGTAAGAGAGTTGATTTATGATAAGTCGAAAGAAGAGGTATTAGAAGCATTAGAGAGTATAGAAGAGTGGTCCTGTGTCAAGATTTAGTACAAAATAAAATGAGAGCTTCTGCCAGCTAAGCTGCCGGCAGATTCTCAACCCGCATATACAGTTTTTCGTAGTCATTAGGTGACATATAGTCGCAATGAC